>Ga0209784_100037_pt1 | contig 259956 bp, 252 predicted proteins | sample AraplaCvi_mLB_r2_2_FD_184284 | JGI IMG/M metagenome (GOLD analysis project Ga0209784, IMG submission 184284) | Arabidopsis root microbial communities from North Carolina, USA - plate scrape CL_Cvi_mLB_r2 (SPAdes) (version 2) | ecosystem: Host-associated > Plants > Roots > Endosphere | place...
AAGTCCGGTTTCTTGGAATACCTATGGGGAGGTTGGATGACCAACCTCTTGGGAATGCTTACTTCAACACTTTGTCTTCCCCGAACCACTTCTCGGAAATCTTGGCGGCCGTGCCGTCGGCATTCATATCATCCAATGCTTTCTGCAGGCTTTCCAGCAGTTCCTCATTGCCTTTCTTAACTCCGATCCCGTACTGCTCCGGCGCCAGGGACTCCTCCAAAATCTTGTACGTTCCCTCTTCCTTGGACATGTAGTATTTCATGACCACTTCGTCAATGATCACGGCGTCTACGCGTCCATTCTTCAAATCGCTCAATGCCAGCACGTTATCGGGAAATTCGGAAATGTTCTTCACTTGCTCGTGAATGGCATTGGCGCTCAGCGCGTCGGCTGCCGAGGATAGCGACTGCAATCCGACCTGTTTGCCGGCCAAATCGCCGATCGTTGCGATATCCGAATCGTTCAGCACCGCCACCACCTGACTGTTCTCCAGATAAGGCTTGGTGAACAGCACTTTCTCCTTGCGCTCATCGGTGATGGTATAACCGTTCCAGATCAAGTCAATGCGGCCGCTGCTAAGCTCGGATTCCTTCGCTTTCCAGTCAATTGGCTGGAACTTGACTTCCTTGCCCATTTTCTCGGCGGCTGCGCGAGCATAATCAATATCAAAGCCGACAATTTCATTGCTCTCGTCGCGGAATCCCATGGGCGCGAACTTGTCGTCAATTCCGACCACCAGCTCATTCCCCCCGCTTGCCGAGCTCGAACAGCCGACTACCGTTAATAAAAGCATGAAGCCTGCTAACACGGATGCTATCTTTTTCACCAAAAAATCCCCCTCGTAGACGTTAAGCGCAGTCATATTCTGGGATCTATATCAATCCTCGTCCTATGCATAACTGCTTTTTCACTTTAATACGTTATCAAGACTCCATGATAGCATATTAGCAGAGAAGAGTCGATAGTTTCATAGAATGGCCACTTTTCACCATCCGCATGAATTTTATGTATTTTCATCCTATTTTAAGGTTATTTTAAGGATGATTTCAGTTTAGCGGGAAAGAATGATGGACTGTAAGACCAACAACATGAAAGGCGGTAAACAACAATGACAACCCACTTGAAGTCAGTGAAGCGGCTGGTACTGCTCGCCATCGCTGTAGTCATGGGCCTCGCTTATCTTCCCGTCTCGGTTTCGGCGGAACCGATCGGACAGCAATCGGAATCACCGGCTGTTCCTTCGTCCAAGGACGAGCGCGGGCAACATAAACCCGGCCATATGTTCAAGGCCATCTCCGAGTTTCTGAAGCTGGAGCCCCAAGTTCTCCGGGATAAACTCAAAACCTCGACCCTCGCGGAAATAGCCAAAGAGCAAGGCGTATCGCGGGATGCCATGAAAGCCAAGATCATGGAGCTGCTGAAGGAGAAAATCGTTTCGCATCCAAAGCAGCTGGGCAAATCCATCGATTACTCCGCAGCGGCGGATAAGCTGCTTGACGCCAAGGGCGGATGGCACAAGCAGCGGATGCATCAGCGGCACGGCCGGCTGATCTCGGATAGCGACGAGCTGGCCAAGCTGCTGAAGACAACGCCGGACCAACTCAAAGCATCGCTGCAATCCGGAAAATCGCTGGCCCAGATCGCGAAGGAGCAAGGTATATCCGTCCAGTCCGTCATTGATCAGCAAGTCCAGGCACTAACGAAGCGCCTGGATCGAAATCTGTCCGAGGGCAAGGTGACGAAGGAAGAATACGAGGAACGGAAATCCAAGATTGCACCCTTCGTCAGCGACGTGGTCAACGGTAAAATCAAACCGATGAAGCACCAGCACTACAGCAAAGATGCCGGTTAACGCTTGCCGTTAGGCTTAGAACAAACATAAGAGCCGCCCATCGGTAGGATTAACCGAAATGGAGCGGCTCTTCATCAGTTCGCTTTTCTATTTTTCATGATGAATTAAGGGACATACTGTTGGATGATCTTCACGACGACGCCGTCTTCAACCGTGATATGAAACGGAAACCATTTCATGTCCACGATATCATCCTTTTTGTAAATGTCCGCGAATTTGCTCAGGCTCACCGGCTGATTCCAGGAAATCTGGGCATCCTCATATCGTCCGGTATGGTCGTACAGCTGGAGCAGCACTTCTGCATCGTCCGCTACCGGAAGTTCGATATGCTCTTCCGTATCGTTCACGATATAATAACCGTCGGGGGCCTCGGTCATCTCAGGGTCCTGCTCCCGTTCGCGGAACACCTGATTCGCTTCCTCCCCCTCATACCACTCGATAGGATCTACTAGAAGAAAGACCTTGCCGTCTTTGATCTCCAGTCCGTTTATGTAGGCAGCTTCCTGATTCGAAGCTTTCGGAACCGGCTCATAATTGTTGCCTGAGGCTACACCGACGGTTGTCATCATGATCAGGACAAGCAGCATCATTGCTCCCAATTTCCAAGCCGATCTCTTCATCTTCTCATCGCTCCCTCTTCATACTTCTATTGATAGATTAGATTCGTACCACTTTCTACCACGGAATCCGACTCAACAAACATTAATGGTCATTAACCCATTTCTTGGGATTTGAAACACGTGTGTACTTGCGGTTCCTATTTCTTTCCTTCATTATACGAATCGCCGCCGTAAAAAGGATGTCATTTCGATGTAAATTCATTACAATATTTCAATGTTCGTAAGCGCTTCGTATAGATTCGAGCGGTCCTGCATGATGCAGAATCCGAAAAAACAGCCAAACAAAAACAAGCCCGCCCCGCTGATTCCTCAGTCGATGGTCGGGCTTGTTCCTATAACCAGCCATTATTGGTTGAATGCTTCGGTCAGAACCGGAACGATCTGCGATTTACGGGAAACCACGCCTTTAAGAAGCGCCTTGTTCTCCGACAGAGATACGTTGTACGCTTTCTCCACGGCTTTGGACTCTTTACCGAGCGCCAGCGCGATGGAATCGTTGTTCAGGATGTCCGTCACCACGAAGACAAACAAGTCCAGGTTTTTGTCCGTAATAATCGATTGAATCGCATCCTCGAGTTCTGCTTGGCGGGACAATACATCATTCGTATCCACCGCGTTGACTTGGGCGATTTCGACTTTGGCACCGCCCATTTGGAATTCCTTGGCATCGAGGGAGATCAATTGAGCAATGGTTTTGTCGCTCAGATCGGCACCTGCCTTGAGCATGTCCAAACCATAGCTGTCGGCATCCACGCCGGCGATTTCAGCCAGCTCGCGAGCAGCAGCCACATCCTCGTCCGTGCAGGTTGGAGATTTGAACAAGAGGGAGTCCGAGATGATCGCGGACAGCATCAAGCCGGCAATTTCTTTGCGAACGGCTACGCCCTTCTCCTTATAAATCTTATTCAGGATGGTAGCAGTGCAGCCGACAGGCTCCGCACGGTAGTACAGCGGATGGCTTGTCTCAAAATTAGCGATGCGGTGATGATCGATAACCTCGATTACGCGAACCTGATCAATGTCGCTGGCGCTTTGTTGACGCTCGTTATGGTCCACGAGAATGACGTCCTGCGCTTCGTTTGCAACCGTCTCAACGAGGCGAGGCGCCTCTACTTTGAAGTAATCGAGCGCGTACTGCGTTTCGCCGTTTACGTCGCCAAGACGCACGGGCTCGGCCGAAAGACCAAGCTGATTCTTCAAGTCAGCATATGCAATAGCAGAGCAGATGGTGTCCGTATCCGGATTTTTGTGTCCAAAAATTAAAGTTTTAGCCATATTTAATGCCCCTCTCGCAACATGAATTTCATCGTTTATACCAATAAACAGATGATCACCTATTTGATTATAGCGTTAAATTCTACTTATTCCAATTCCTTTACAGAGATTATTTTCGGACAGCGTTTATACCAATACAATCTCCGGTTCCGGAACGAACCCGAAATGGTTGTTGATCGACTCCGAAATCAGATTCATCAAGTACAGAATGTCCGTGGCCTTTGCATGCTTCTGGTTCAGAATCATGTTGCCGTGGTGCGGAGATATGATGGCGCCTCCGTATTCGGTCCCCTTCATATTCAGCTGGTCCACGAGCGAGCCTACGGCTACCCCGTAATCGTAATTGTTCTTGAATACGGAACCGCAGGACGGATAGTCGAAATGGCGCTTACTCGTCCGGTACTTGATGATGTCGAGCATCGACTGCGGCGTCTCGATTCCCCTTCCGGCCAAAGCATGGACCTCGCCCAGAAAGAACGAGAAAAAGGACGGCAGCGAGGAAGGATGGCTGCCGCGGCTCTTCCACTCCGTGAGCAGGGCCGAAGTCGAATGGATCTGCTCCTCCGAGCTGACCGGAATGTTGAGATCGGCGCCTACGATGATCCATGGATGCTGCTGGAAGATGGATTGCTTGTATGCAAATAAACAATCCCCCGCCGCAATGGACTGCACCTTCAGGCCCGGATCCATCGTATCGATATAATATACTGTATCCAGGATATCGCAGATTTGGCGCGCATTATATTTGGCGTTCATATAGATGCCGGCGCCTACGCAGCCCGGCAGCAAAAAAGTAAAGTCGAGCAAATCGGTTCCGCCCATTAACCCCATCAAGGAAAGCAGGGACATCGGCGTTCCGGATGAAACGTACCATTTGTCTCCCGAAACCTGCAGCTCCACCAGGTTTTTGAGCGAGATAAACATCAGATCGCGTTTCGGTTCGTCCGGGAACAGGATGTTGGAGCCCATTCCGAAAATGTACCAAGGCAGCCCGCGTTTTTTGCAATCCTGCAGAAGATCCGCCAAGTCGGCTGCCGTTTCAGGCATGGCCAGATAATTGGCTGAGCCGCCGATCCCGTACGTCGAAAAGGCAGACAGCTCCACATTGCGCTTGCACAATCGGTCAATAGCAGATGTATGTAAAGTCATCGCAGTCATGTCACTCCCTATTCTTCACATTAGGCACAACAATCCTTACTAAATGTGGGGATGTTACATCATTATGATCCAACTACTCGGGTGGTGTCAATCTGGGGCGAAATCCTGGCCATATAGCAAAAAATCCCTGGATTACGGCCTGTAGACCGTAACCAGGGATTCATTCATCATCAGATGATCCGTTACCAAGATTTATTCGAGGAAATCCTTGAGACGCTTGCTGCGGCTCGGATGACGCAATTTACGGAGCGCCTTCGCTTCGATCTGGCGGATGCGTTCACGCGTTACGCCGAACACCTGCCCTACTTCTTCCAGCGTACGGGTCCGTCCGTCCTCGAGTCCAAAGCGAAGCCGAAGCACGTTCTCTTCACGCTCGGTAAGCGTATCAAGCACTTCCTCCAGCTGTTCCTTCAGCAGCTCGAAAGCCGCTGCATCTGCCGGTGCCAACGCATCCTGATCCTCGATGAAATCGCCCAGGTTGGAGTCGCTTTCCTCTCCGACAGGCGTTTCCAAGGACACGGGTTCCTGGGATACCTTCTGGATCTCGCGCACTTTCTCCGGCGAGATGTCCATCTCCTTGCCGATTTCTTCCGGCGTCGGTTCGCGCCCCAGCTCCTGAAGGAGCTGTCTGGAGACACGCACAAGTTTATTGATCGTTTCCACCATATGCACCGGAATCCGGATGGTTCTGGCCTGGTCGGCGATCGAGCGGGTTATCGCCTGACGAATCCACCAAGTGGCATAGGTGCTAAACTTAAAGCCCTTGGAGTAGTCGAATTTCTCCACCGCTTTGATCAAGCCCATGTTGCCTTCCTGGATCAGATCGAGGAACTGCATTCCCCGACCGGCATAGCGTCTTGCTATACTAACAACGAGACGAAGATTCGCTTCGGCCAAACGGCGTTTCGCTTCCTCATCTCCCTCCTCTATACGTTTGGACAGTTCCACTTCTTCATCGGCTGAGAGGAGGGGAACACGACCGATTTCTTTCAGGTACATGCGAACTGGATCGCTAATCTTGATGCCTGGCGGAAGCGAGAGATCGTCGTGAACCGAAAAATCCTCTGTTGGAGAATTAGCCGATTTCTCTGTATCCGTAACCTCGCGTTCCAATGCAAAATCCGCACTCTGACGGTTCTCCATTCTATGCCCCCCTGTTGACAATCCCATATTTTCATGCTAATCTAGCATTAGATCATTATGACATTAAACCAATAGTTATTTATCCTTCATTCTAGCATATTTTATAGACTATATCAACTTCTAATATATTCTAGTCCGTTGTACCCGATCTCAACTCTGAGATCGGGTTTTTATATTTTCCTATTACATATGTTACGTTTACTTCATTTGATCTAGTACTGCTTTCGTATGCTGATTTAACGGCTGTATATCGGGAGCCTTCACGGGATCATCGCTTAGCTCATATTTGTGCTTTAGCTCAAGCGTCGCCCTTACCCGGTCGTTCAGCATCTCCTCCGGGATCACGCCGCTCCGCACAGCCTTGGTCAATGCCTGGATGACGGCTTCCTCCAGCGCATATTCATGTCCGATTAGTACCATATTGCTTCCTGCGACGACGGACTTCACCGAAGCTTCACCTACGTCCGTGCTGCCGGATATCGCGCCCATTGTCATGTCGTCCGTTATGACAACTCCCTTAAACCCCATCTCTTCCCGTAACAAATCGTTGATTACGGGCTTCGAGTACGAGGATGGCGTATCCGGATCGATGCTCTTCATGAGCAGATGCGCAACCATGACCACATCGGCGCCTTCATTAATCGCTTGTTGAAACGGAACCAGCTCCATTTCATGCAGACGTTTCAAGTCATATTCCACCACGGGCAAACCGAGGTGGGAATCGACCGAAGTGTCGCCATGCCCTGGAAAATGCTTCACGACGGGAACGACTCCCTTCTCCTGTATCCCCTTCATGGAGGCAATCCCATGCTTGGTTACGGTCTCCGCCGTAGTGCCAAAGGATCGATCGCCGATGACCGGATTGTTCGGGTTGCTATGAATGTCCAGCACCGGGGCGAATACCATATTAAGCCCGAGTCCCGCAACCTTCTGCGCGATCAGGCCGCCAACGCGCTTCGTGAGCGCTAGATCCCCCTTGCTTCCGACTTTGCCGCTTGACGGCAGCTTTACATATTCCTCGGGAAAACGCGTAACCCGTCCGCCCTCCTCGTCTATACTCAGCCACAGGGGCACCGGATTGGCAGCATTGGCTTCCTTCAGATCATTGAGCAGCTTTACCGACTGCTCTACGCTCTCTATATTGTCTTTGAAGAGGATAAACCCGCCCACATGGTGATCCTTCACCAATTTACGCGAAGTTTCATCGATGGCCGTTCCTTCGAGTCCGACCAGTACCAGCTGGCCGATCTTCTCCTCGACGGTCATGTCGTTCATAAGCTCAGTGATCTCATCTTCGGTTTCGTTCGGAGGCAGGCTGCCGTCCTCGCTTTCATTGCCGGCACTGCCTGATGGAGGCTCGGTTTCATTGTCATTCTCTTGAGAAGGCGGATTCTGGTCCTGTCCTACCTCCGATGGCGAAGTTCCTTGGCCATCATTGCCCGCATTCCCCGTCTCCGAACGGCCCTGGCAACCTGCCAGAACCAGCAGCAGGATGACAACCAGCATCGTTAAGCCCATCCATGGTGTTCTTCGCTTCAACATGGTCACCTTCCTTCATGTTCACACTACTGTATTCGCCCTCTGTTCCGCAGAGTCCTTCCATCATAACATGATTTCGTTAAGGTCCAAAACGAACCACAACGAAAGCCCCCCGTTGCAAAACAAGAAGAAAAGAGCCGCAGCGATGGCGGCCCTTCTCTTCTATTTAAGCAGTCCGAGCTGACGGGCCTGCTCCTCCGTCAATATAAACTGCTCCGTCTCCCATACTTCATCCTCGTCCGTTCTTCCGAACATCAGCATGATATCGTCCCATATATTCTTTTGCATCGCCTCGGCTTGCGTGATAATAACCTTCATGACTGCCTCATTCCTTTCCTTGGGTTCATCCCTACTATTACATAATAAAACCATGGAGGGCAGAATAGAATCGATAAGCAAAGCAAAAAACCTGCAAATAGTATCTGCAGGCTGGGGCTGAAGTATAACTAAGAATAGGCAGGATGGTGTTTAATCCATGACATGGCAATGGTGCCTTCGCCTGCATGGATGCCTGCAACAGGGATAAAGGTCATGATTTCGGTCTTAAGCGACGGATGAGCCCCGCTGATTTCCTTCTGGATCTCTTCGGCCTCTTCCACGTTGTTCGCGTGCATGATGCACACCTTCTTAATTTTCTGTATGTCTGTTTTCATGATATCGATCATTTTCTGTTTGGCTTTCTTGAACGTCCGGATCTTCTCCTCCACAATGACTTTGCCTTCGTCAAAACGGAGCAGCAGATGTATGCGGAGCAAATTGCTCAGCAGCAGCTGCGTACCGGACACCCGGCCGCTGATATGAAGTCGATGCAGGCTTGCCGGTATGAGATAGAACGACATGTTGTGCACCATGGACTGAATTTTATCCTTAATCACCTGTACGGTATCCCCCTGGCTGTGCCAGTGAATGCCGGACATAATCATTTCGCGCACCGGAAACGCCCCCGCTTGAGAGTCGATGCCAACCACGGGTACCTCGGCAATCTCGGCCGCCTGCAGGGAAGAATTCAAAGTTCCGCTGAGCTCCGAAGAACAGTGAATCGCAATAATATCGTCATACTTCACTTTCAGGGTTTCGTAAAGCTCAATGAATTCTCCGATGGGAGGCTGGGAACTGCTGACTTTCGGCTCGTCTTTCATCCGTTCATAAAAGGCTTCTGCCGATATGTCGATTCCTTCCCTATAGGCCTCTTGCCCCAGAATCAACCTCAAGGGCACAATGTAAATATGATGCTTCTTGGCGAATTCAGGGTCGATCGTGCTCGTGCTGTCGGTTACCCATGCAATGGATCTCATGTTCGTGTTCACGTCTCGCTTTCGTGTAGTAAGAAGTAGGAATGGAAGCGATTTAAGCCGCTCATTTCATCATATCTTACCCTTGCGGCGCATTGCAAATGGAAGGGGGATGGTTTCACGTCCTACGCCTGGGTTCGCCACACAAAAGCCTTATTTTCTGTCTCCGTTGTACCCTTTTTCCCCAAAAGGTTCCAGCCGTTCGATCCAATAGGCTTCCCGCTTGCTGACCGCTCCCTTCAAATCGAAGAACGGGTCTTCCTTCGGCTCAATCTTCTCCAGGATCTCAAAAACAAACGCATCCTCTCCAAACTCCTTCCAATCCTGCTGAAGCGGCTTGTTGTAGCTTGTCCCCATCTGCAGCTCGAAGCGCTTGCCGTTCATGGTTTTCAGATTGTTCGTTCCGGCGACGAATATTTTCCCGTTCTTCGTGTTCCGGATTTGATACACGCCGGCTTCAATCTTGATCTCCTTGTACATCTGATTCAGTTCCTGTCTGCGATTCATGGCCTAAACGCCTCCTTCTTGCTTTCATTTATGTCGTTAGCCAGTACTGGCTTCCATCATCCTTGCGGTCCAAAAAACCATACTCGATCAAATATCGGCGAATGGTCACATAATCGGGGTTGTCTCTTCCGATCGTATCGTTGATTTCCTGCTCGGAATACAAGACATCGAGTTTGAAACGGGCGGCGATTTCGCGCAGCACGACGTACTTCTGCTTCTCTTTAAGCTTAAAAGTCTTCAACGGGCCATCAGTTCCCTCGGGGAACGCCTTGGCCAGGATCGATTGCCTCTCTTCTTCCGTAACATTGTAGCGTTCATCGATCATTTTGGCCTGCTTTGGGATTTCCACGAACGCCGGAGCATGGCTGTCCTTTTCCTTCAACAGCTCCATCAAGGTAAGCAGCACCTTGGACTGCCTCTCCTTCTCTTTCAAGGCAAACCGGTGATTGCGTATCGTCGACGCGCTGCCGATGCCGAGCTCCTGCTGGACTTCCTTGTCGTTCATGCCTTGATAGAAGAGCTGCAGCAGCCGGTTCTGATGCTCGGTCAGTCCGGTCAGCTTCTTATCGAGGCCGGACAGATACTGAAACACGGAGCCATGCTCCCGGCGGATATGGACGGTCATGTATCGTTCCGATTCGTACAACACATCCTGATCCGGGTAGATGATCCCTTTCTCCAGCGCCTTGCCGCACAAGAGACATACCCATACGGGGCCTTCGTCGATATAGCCTTGTTTAAGTTCATCTATGGAAGCATTCCAGAAGCGTTCATTAAGGTCCATCGCACACACCACTTCCCCAAAAGTTATTTACATAGACATTTTATATTTTTGTCTATAACATGTCAAACAATCCCCACGACGACATAATATTTCTTCCTCCCTCCCGTGGAACCTGCTAGAATAGAGGTTGCTGCTGTAAAATTTAGGGGGTATCATCATGGGATTCATACAACAGTCGGCAAAAGAAATGCGTTCTTGGCCGCGCAACATCAAGCTGTTTTTTCTAGCTAACGTGCTGTATCAGTTCGGTACCGGCATGTTCAGCGTGCTCTACAATTTGTACATACAGGGCCTGGGTTATAATGACTCCATGAATGGAACAGTGGTCAGTATTCAATCCCTCGCCACGGCATTGATGTTTATCCCGATCGGCTTGATCGGCGACCGCGGAAGCCGCAAGCGAATCCTGGTCCTTGGCGCGTTGTTAAGCGGCGCCGGACTGATTGCGCGAGCTTTTCTGGCGAGTGAGTTCAGCTTGCTTGGTCTCGCGGTATACACCGGACTGTTCGCATCCTTTTTTCAGGTGCTGGCGATTCCGTTCCTGGCGGAAAATACGGCGAAATCGGCTCGCATGCGCATCTTTAGCATCCATGCCTCGCTTGTGCTTGCTTCTCAAGTGTTAGGCAGCATGGGAGGCGGCTTCCTGGCGGATGCCCTGCAGGCACTCGGCCTGAACAAGGTCGACAGCTTGAAAACAGCGCTGTTCATCGGCGGTTTGGCAACCTTTGCGGCATTTATCCCGCTCTTGTTCACGACCGACAAGAACTCCGCGCAGGCACGGCCGCTGGATTCACCCATCCCCGATCAACCCGTGCGGCCTGAAGGGGCACCTACCGCCTCCGGGATCGGAGATTTCAAAGTCATCGGGCAGTTTGCGCTTGCCCAGCTGTTAATCGGCCTCGGGTCCGGACTGGTCGTTCCTTATTTGAATTTGTATTTTACCAACCGTTTCTCGGTATCGTTATCCGCGGTTGGGATTCTGATATCGCTCGGACAAGTCATGACGATCGTATCCATGCTGATCGGCCCTACGCTGGTGAATCGGGTAGGAGCCGTTAAAGCCGTGGTTCTCTTTCAAGTCCTATCCTTGCCCTTCCTGTTGTTAACCGGCTTCACGAATGTCCTCCTCATCGCATCGGTCGGCTTCCTGTTCCGTCAAGCCTTGATGAATGCGGCCAATCCGATACAGTCGTCGATTCTGATTGACCGCGTACCGGATCACCGGAGAGGCATCGCCAATTCGGTCACGCAAACCGCCTTTATGCTCGGCTGGGCGACCATGGGGCCCGTGCAGTCGAAATTGGTCACCACTTATGGCAGTTACTGGGGATACGCGATCACCTTCTGCATTACCGGAACGCTGTACGTTGTTTCCTCGTTCCTATACTACCGAATGTTCCGCGAACGCAAGGGCAACGGTCTTTCCCCGGATGCTTCCGCTACTCTCTAGCCTCGACCCGCAGCGGTTTGACATGGGGCGGGACATCCCGTTCGCTTGCAGGAACGGTCCGGGCCTGAAAGCTTCCCTTATACCGGAAGACAGGCCCCCATATCGGATTGACCACCTCAACGGATATCCGATATAACTGATATTCGTCATCATACCATTCGCATACATCGGCCGTTCCGGTGAGCCACCGGGGAAATCGAAACTGCAGCCGCCCTTCATAAAACCTCTGCTCCCCCGATCGAATGCGAATTCCGCCATGCTCCGAGGCATCGATCCGAAGATCGACTGCCAAGTGCTGTTTGTTTCCCAAATAATCCACGACGCGGCTGCGCTGCGTGCTATAAATCATTGTGGCATCAAATCGTCTTTGAATGCCAGGAAAATCAAAACTACGGCACCACGTCACCGTTTCTCTTCCCCGGTCATCCCGATAAGCGTAGTTCTCAATTCGAAACGGGACCCCTTTCCCCCGGTTAGGAAACATGATATGCCGCATCGTACCTATATACAGCGGCAGCGCCGCCCATGGAGCGTACCAGATTTCTTCCATGATGCCTTCGCCGATCGAAGCGACGTTATCCTTGCTGTCAAACCCGAAGCGCTCCTGGATTTTAGGATGAAGCTTGTGAAACTGGCTTCCCAGCGCCTGTTCATAGATCGAGGTCATGTTCTTCCACTCCTTTGCCGGATGTATGCCTGCGGATCGGTCTTTGTCTTCGAACCGGACGGTAAGCGCTTGGCAAGTCCGATGCGGACAGCGAAGCCATGAAGCAGAACCCAATCATTGACCCGCTAAGCGTTAAAGGATTGAACGGGGCTTTCATTAACTCGGCATCCGTCATCCATGCTCCAAGCATCAAGATCGCAAGCAAGATCATGATCAGCCTGTACCACAACCGGTTCTTGTGAAAGAGCAATGTCAATAAACCGACGCCGATCTCGGCGATGCCGAGCAAGGTCAGCACCACCCCTTCCCGACCGGCTGCCAAACCCGACTGCCTCAGCAGATCAAGCTCTCCCGCTTCCGGGAACAGAAGCTTCGGAACCAGTCCTTCATAGCACCATAGAACGACCAGCATTAACACGCTTAAAGCGTGGATGATTGCCTTTTGGATCGTGACCGAAGGCGGAATATCCTTCTCGGCCCATAATCGGAGCACATCGAAGCTCCAAGCCGTCGCTGCGCCGAATAAAGGCCGAAACAGCAGCCGGTCAAACCAGGCCCCCGGCATGCCGAATCGCGTCCTGTAATCGTATTGGGTCGAGAAACGGACGACGCCGTTGCCGCTGTCGGCGTATTTCCAATAGCCGCTACCCTCCTTAACCAGGGAAATCCGCTGATCCGAGCGGAATCGCAGCACCGAGATCCGGTTCCCGGTCTTCGGGTGCACGGCCGTTTTCGTAGCACCCGTTCCCGTAACTTCCAGTCCGAATCCGATGCGGGTTTTATATAAAAACCGCTGGACGTCCGAATCAGCCCGCGGCAAATCATGAATCTCGGAAAAACGCAAATCCCATCGTTGATGTTGCTCGGGTCTCTGTGTCAATGACCACAATGTTTCCATATCCGTCTTGATGTCGAGTTCAACATAGATCGGATTTCTCTTCATGCGCACTCAGCTCCTAATGGATAACCCTTCTCGATGACAGCCGGGCCCCTCTATTTACAAGTCATTTTACCGCTGCGGGGGTTTCCTCGTTAGACCTCACTTTTATAGAACAAACCAAGAAGAGGTACTACGTTTCGTAGTACCTCTTCCATTTCTTCCATATGATCCGTCTTCCGTCCTGAAGCTAGTTGTCGTTCTCTCTCACGATCCCTTTTCGGCGGACCTTCTCCACGGCCTCCCTGCTGCTCCTCACCCCGAGCTTTTTCAAAATTTTATTGATCTGATTCTTGAGCGTGCTCTCGGTTTTGAACAGCTTCTTCTCCATTTGGGAATGGGTGTAACCCTCATCCAACAGATCAAACACTTCACGTTCCGCCGGCGTCAAGCTCCGCAGCTGTTCTTCCCGCTTGAGGCGGGCAAATTCCTTGAGCAGCACCTCCATTGATCCCGGTTGACGTACGGCGCTTCGGATTGCGGCCGGCAATTCCTCGAAATTCGATTTCTCAATGTAATTGACGGCTCCGGCCGTATAGGATTGCGTGATCACCAACTCGTCATCCAGCGAGGTCAGCATGATCACCTTGGCCTCGGGCTTTCGTTCAAGGATTTCTGCAGCCGCGTAGATGCCGTCGAGTCGGCCCGCCGTCAGCTGAATATCCATAAGCACGATATCGAAGGACAGGACTTGCGCCATCGCAATCGCTTGTTCGGGGGACTCGGCCGCGCCGACCACGATCATATCCTCCTGCGCATTCAGAAAAACGGTCATCGATTTAATCCAATCCGGATCGTCCTCCACCAGAAAGACGTGTATTCGATTCAAGGCTCTTCCCTCCCGGATAAACGAATGATTTTGCTGCGGGGAAAATACAACGTGATCTCGGTACCGACCGATTCGCGGCTCTCCAATCCCACGGAGCCGCCGCTTTTCTTCATCACGTTGTACGCATAGGTAAGGCCAAGTCCGAAGTTTGACTTCCTGTGGCCCTTGGTGCTGTAGAACGGTTCAAACACAAGCGGCTGCTGCTCTTCCGGAATGCCCATGCCGTTATCCTTGACGGCAATCGCGGCACCCTTGCGGTCTGCCGTTACCGTCAACGCGATCACTCCTCCATCAGGCATCGCCTCGACGCTATTGCTTATGAGATTGCTGATCGCTTCCTTCAAGTGGACGGCATCCGCAAGCAGCCAGGGACGCTGTGTGCACAGCACCTTTAACTCGATGCCTTGACTGCGCAGCCGTTCCTGTTCGCGAAGCTGCAGTTCAGCAAGCAGCTGATCCGCGCGGACAGGCTGTTCCACCAGCTTAAACGCCTTCATCTGCTGCTGCATGCGCCCTGTCATCGCTAACAAATGCTTGGAAGCGTTAGCGATGACATCAAGCTGCTCCAGGGCCGTTTCGTTATCCGGCGACAGCAGCCGCTTCACGTTATCGGTGCTCATGGCGATTTTCCCGACCTCGTTCTTGATGGTATGATTCAGCATCGTTGTACCCGAGCTGACCGCTTGCATCGTGCGATCCAGCGGATCGCGCTCGAATTTCAGGCGAACGCCCAGTACGCCGTACACAAAGGTGCAGATGACGGCAACGCCCATCGAATACAGAATAAACAGGGACACGTACCGGAATGAATCGTAACCGGGCCAGATGACATTCCCTACATTTATCAACAGCATCACACCAAGCAAGGTTGGCACCATAATCCAGGTGGTAATCCACATGCTTTTGCGTTTCTGCGGGTTCTTCTCAGAGGATAAGGCTCCAATGAGCAGAGCGCATGCAGCAACATAATACGGGCCGGTCCATACGAACAGCCATCCGTAATGAATCTGGTAATCTTTCGTAAGGAGCACCTGGACCAGCATCGCGAACACAGGCAGCAGCAGGCCTATTTTGAGATCGCGTTTTCTCCTATGGTGCCGGGGCCTTCCGGTATACACCATGCAAAATATCAACACGCCGTAAGGTGTCAGGGTATGGTTGAGGAATTGAATCCACGGCCCGTACGCGGCCGAAATAAAACCGGTAGGCGCTAGCCAGTCCGTCAACCCTCCGATCCCTGCACTCCACAGAAAAAAAGCCGCCCAGCGGTTCACCTCGCTTCGAGGCTGATTGAACAGCAGCACGGCCGCTGCAGTCCAAAGCGCGAACACATAATACATCAAATCGCATCGTTCCATTCTCTTCCCGAATATAGTTTCATCCTACCATAATTGCGCCAGCAGGGGGACCTCCCTCCTTGCCCATGCCCAGGAAATAAAGACCACTGATACATGAAATGGTTTCCTTCTTCAATACCGTCATTTTACATTGCGAAAACATTCAGTTTACATTCAGCCGCGCTTAAGAAAGATATCAGGAACGATTGGTAGGATAGATCTCGTAAGCAAACAAGCATTCGAAAGACAGAGAGAAACGAGGTGGAAACATGACAACCCCATTAAAATACCGGAACGAGCTGAAGTTCTTCGTGAATCTTCACCAATATCGGATCATCTGCCAACGATTGAAGAATCTGGTGACCTACGATCAACATGCCGGACCCGCCGGGGAATATCACATTCGAAGCTTGTACTTCGATGATATCAATAATAAAGCCCTATACGAGAAGCTGGCGGGCGTCCGGGATCGGGTGAAATACCGCATCCGTATTTATAACGTAGCCGACGACACGATCCATTTTGAGAAGAAAATCAAATTCCGGGATTACATCGCCAAGCTGAAGGAGCCGCTCACAAGGGAGATGACCGATCAGATTTTGGCCGGACGATACGACAGTCTCTATCAACCGGATAAGCCTTTGATGATGGAGCTGTACCACGAGATGAAGCATAAGCTGCTGCGGCCCAAGGTCATTGTCGATTATGTCCGCGAGCCTTACGTCTGCGCTAACGGAAATGTGCGGATTACGTTTGACAAGGAGCTGAGAACCGGCCTGCACTCCATGGAACTGTTCAATCGAAACCTGCTGCCGATCCGGGCGATCGATGAGAATCTGATCATACTCGAGGTCAAATACGACGAGTACATTCCGGATTACATCAAAATCGCGCTGCAGTTGGAAGGCCTCAACCGGCAATCGGCATCCAAATATGTAATGTGCCGTAAATTTCTGAAATATAACACATGGGAGGATCAATAGTTCATGAACACCACATCGACTTCAAGCAATACGAACACCACCAATTTTTCGGATATCGTCAAAAAATCCGTCATGGAAAATTTCGTATCCGACATCAGCATCGCCAAAATTTTGATCACGCTCGCCGTTGCCTTTGTTATCGGGCTGTTTATTTATCTGCTCTATAAAAGGGTCTTCAGCGGCGTTCTGTATTCCAAGAGCTTTAACGTGTCACTGATTGGGATGACGATGATCACGGCCGTTGTCATCATTGCCATCAATTCGAATCTCGTGCTCTCGCTCGGTATGGTCGGCGCGCTCTCCATCGTCCGTTTCCGCACGCCCATTAAGGACCCAACCGATCTGATCTTCCTGTTCTGGGCCGCGGTTGCCGGGATCGTAACCGGAGCCGGATTCTACACGCTGGCTGCCATCGGCTCCGTCGTTGTAGGTCTTATCCTGTTCTTCTTCATTAAGAAAGCGACGGTCGATACCCCTTACCTGCTGGTCGTCCATTGCGATAACGAGCAGGCCGAGCAAGCCGTTCAAGGACAAGTCGGTCAGGCTGTGAAGCGTTACAACCTGAAGCAAAAAACCGTGACGCCAGGCAGCATCGAGCTGACGCTGGAAGTACGGCTGCGCGATGCCGAAGGCCAATTCGTGAACAAGCTGTCCCAGCTGCAGGGCGTTCAACATGCGGTTCTGATCAGTTACAGCGGCGATTATGTATCCTAAGTCAGGCGGTGGTCAGAAATGATGAAGAAAAGAACGACAGTCCTGCTGTCCCTTGCGCTGGCCATAATCCTTCTGCTCACAGCCTGCCAATGGACAACCCAGGTTGCCGGGACGGCTGCAAGCTCTGAGAACGATGGCCTGCAGGAGCAAATCGATTCCGCGGTTTTTCCGAAGGACAAGGTCATTGACGTTAAAATCACGATCGACGAAGCGGATTTCCAGGATATGCTGGACAACGCCAGCGCTGAAGAATACAAAGAAGCGTCTGTCAATTACAACGGCATGCAATTTGATCATGTCGGCGTTCGCACCAAAGGCAATTTAAGCCTGCGCAGCGTGGTCAATTCCGATTCCGACCGCTACAGCTTCAAGATTTCCTTTGACGAATATCTCAATCAAACCTTGAACGGGATCAGCAAAATCAATCTGAACAACAACTACAGCGACGCCTCGTATATGCGGGAATTCCTGACCTACGAGCTGGCGGAATCCGTCGGTCTGCCGACACCCGGCTTCTCTTACGTCAATGTATACGTTAACGATGAATTATGGGGCTTCTACCTCGCAATCGAACAGATTGGCGATTCTTATCTGCAGCGTCATTTCGATCATTCGTACGGCGCATTATACAAAGCCCAGATGACAGGCTCGGGCAGCGATCTGGCTTGGCTCGGCAGCGACCCCGATTCGTACACCGGGCTTGTCATGAAATCCAAGTCCTCCAATGACGATGTGTTGATCGACATGCTCGACGAGCTGAATAACGGCACCGATTACGAGAAGGTGCTGGATGTCGATAACGTGCTCAAGTACGTTGCCTTGAACGTCGTTGCCTCCAATATGGACAGTTACTTGGGGATGAACAAACAGAACTACTACCTGTATGAGAACAACGGCATTTTCTCCGTCCTGCCCTGGGATTATAACATGGCGTTCGGAGGGTTTGGGGGCTCCGGCATCCTGATTGACGAGCCCACTCAGGGTGCTTTGTCGGAACGTCCCCTGATTGCCAAGCTGCTCGAGGTTGGCGAATATAAGGAACGTTACCATGCCATCCTCTCGGAGATGCTGGAGGGATACATGCAGCAGGACCATTTCGAGGAACGGGTAGCGCAATTGCAGGAATTGATATCCGAGCACGTCAAGCAAGACCCCAGACCGTTCTACTCCTATGAGGAGTACGAGCAGTCGCTCCCGTCATTGACCTCATTCGCGGAAGAGTCTATGGATAATATCCAGCAGCAGCTGGATGGGACGATCCCTTCGTCCGGCGACGGAAGCGGCAGCGGCGGCGGTATGGGGCCTGGCGGCAATACGAATTCCAATGATGCCGCCCCGGAGAGCTCTACCGGCACCGGGACAAGCAAGACACCGGATGGAACAGCCGGCAGCGGGACTGACGGGACTGGGATCGTTGTCCCTAACGACGTCCCGGGCGGAGGCATCCCTGGCGAAAACACGCCCGCCAACAACGACGGTGCCACTTCTGCTCCTTCCGGCAACGCGGATGTTACTTCCAGCGGCATTGGAGAAGGCTCTGGCGACGCTCCTGACGTGGATGAATCTGTCTCGTCGATTATATCGGCGGTTGGACCAGGCACAAACAGTTCCGACGCAAGAACAGCGATGAATGCTGCTTCTGCCGTTAATCCAACAAGTGATGCAGAGGAAAGTAACGCAGAGGAAAATTCTACAGATCCAACGCAAGCTCCGAACCAGCCCTCTACAGGCGGCAATCAACCGACCATGCCGCAAGCGCCGACTCAGAATGGTCAAGGGCAGATGCCGGATTTCCCTCAAGGCCAGATGGGGAACGGCTTCGGCGGCGAGTTTGGCGGTCAAATGCAGGGAGGACGCGGAATGGGCCGGCCTGGCGACTGGTCGAACGAAGCAGCCCAGGAGCAAGGCAGCACCCAGGAAGCCTTGTACGCAGGAGTTTCCCTCGTACTGCTGCTGCTCTCATGTCTTTTTGTGACTCTATATAAACGAAAAAGATTGTAATCAGCAAGCAAGGGACAGTTCCGAAGGCATCAACCTTTGGAACTGTCCCTTTTATATACGCTAATCGTTTATTAGCCGATATCCGTTACATAATCATGCAATTATTACGCGGTGATCCACGTTAAAATAACCGGTGCCGCGATGAGGAGCGCGCCGAACGCTACGATGGTTCTCGTCGAATTTCTGGACAGTTTGCGCTGCGTCTCCGCCGAACGATACCAGCCGCTGAATTGCAGGCGATTGCGATAGAGGACCAGGAACCAACATACATTTCCCGCAAACAGGAACAGGAAATATGACTCTTCCCAAGAAATCCAGGACTTCAGGATCTGATGCTCTATGCTGCCCAGAACCGCTGTCACGATCATCATCATGATCATCATTCGAATGATTTCCAGAATGGATGAGGCCAACTTGGTCATAAATGCTTCCCCCTTTCATTCATGCCGATACTGGATATTTTACCATTATACAGCAAATACAAGGACTCCGCATCCATTCTCGTAGAACGATCAGGAACTGGAACTCAATTGGAGTTGAGCTCAGCTTCTTGATCGTGAAACGATTGTTTTCTTACAAAGTATGAATCCAGCTTCCGACTGCCCCATAGGGACAGCAAGATAAAGGCTAGGACACCGAGCAATTTGAAGGGCTCCGCCATAAAATCCGAGAGATTCGCCCCGATGTATGAAACGCAAAACACCATAATGCCCTTGCCCAAGGTTACGGCCATAAGATAGGACATGACGTTCATTCTCGCCAGACCGGCGGCCACGTTGACAGCGACAAAAGGCCCGACGGGAAGTATGCCCAGCAGAAAAACATAACTGAAGCCGTTGCGCTGAATCCAGCGCATGCCGCGCAGAACCTTCGGTTTTTTCGCCCAGCGTTCGATCAGGGGAGTACCGGATATTTTCCGCACGAGGAGAAACGTCGTCAAGCATCCCGCCACCATTCCGATCCAGGAGAAAAGAAATCCCGCCCACAGCCCGTACACCGCTGCATTAACGCCAACGATCACGATCGTGGGCATCGGAGGAATAAAGGATTTCAAGAATGTCAGCAGTATGCCCGGCAGAGGGCCTAAGGCTCGAAACTGGTCAAGAAACCATTCCAGATTGCTTTGTGTAAAATAAGACATGATGTCCAAGTAGCCATTCAATGACTTCACCCATTTCCGCTAAGTATTGCTTGTACTAACCGACTTGCAGCACCTGATGCAGCTGAGCCAGATGGTGATTATCGTGCCAGATGAAATCCCGCATAAATTGCGCCACTTCAAAGGGATGTCCGTCTGCGTCCGCGTACCGCTCCTCATACTTCGTTTCCGGCAACGCTTCAATGGCCCGAATCAGCTGTTCCCTTGCGGTTATTGTCCGGTCCACCAGCGCTTTCGTCGATAACGTTTTGGCATACTGCTTTGCCTCCTCATTGAAGGCGTCATAATCCAGATGCCGGACGGTCAATGCATCACCCGTTGAGATTTTGGCGATCGCCTCATTAAAAAAATACTCATCCCATCGCATGATATGGCATACCACATCGCGCACGGTCCATTTCCCATCCGCAATCGGAGAATTCCAATAGCCCTCTTCCAGGTCACCGAACTCCTTCACCTTGCCGATCCATTCCGAATACTCGTTTAACAGCTGCTGTTTGTCATTCATATACATTCTCCTTGTCCATATATGATTTGATATAAGCGTCCAGTCGATCCTCCGGCCAGCGATACATCTCCAGCAGCTCCTCATAAGGATCGCCCTGTAAATGCAGCAGCTTCGCAAAGGCAGGTTCCGTCTTATTACCCGCCCTCTTCAGCTCAATGATGGTTTCTCTTGCAGCTTCGCCGAGCCGCTTCAACAGCTTGTATTCCACTACCATATGACGGTAACCATTCTGCTTCATGGAAGGCACCGGCTGGGCAAAAATCTCGAATTCCCAACCTTTGTACCGAAATCGCGCTACCGCTCGCTCTACGTTCCCCACACGTCGGAAAGAGTAGGTGAAATCCGAAACAAGTCGGTCGTATGACGCCCTGAGTTCTCGCTCGAACCGGTCAAACTCCGTCACATGACATATGATATCGAGATCGCTTGAAGCGATGTCAATCCCGATCGGGATCGTGCCCACCAGTATAGGGCTGCTCGATTTCAAATGCTCCCATAGTTCCAGTTCATCTATAACCGAAGCTGCCTGCCGCTGCTTGGCCGCGCCTTGACGTAAATACTCCAGGTTTAAAAAATCCAATTCTTCTTGCATCGCTGTTTCTCACCTGCCCTACTCCGCTGAACTTTCAGGTTGACGCTCGGTCCAGGTCGTCCGAACATAGCCCAGCTTCATGCCGACGGTTTCCATGTCGCGATGGCTCTGGGATAAGAAGGCACATTGACCGACAACCAGATTGCACCCCTCCCCCTTCGCGTCCCGTATTCTTCTGCGAAGCAGCTCCTGATGCAGCCCCCGTCGACGGTATTCCGGCAGCGTAGCGGCAAATGTAAGCGAAGCCGTGGAATGGTTCGTATGCAGGACACCGGCCGCAGCCGGCTGGCCATCCACATAAGCTATATAGAACCTCCAGCCCGGTCTTGCATGCAATACGCGATTGTTCAATGCTACGGATGGGATCCCTTGCACCGGCAGTCCTGTTCCCAGGCAATGAACTTTAGCATAATCTTCAAATTCATCTTTGTCTATTGTTTTGATCACAATTCCGTGATCCGGCATGTCCACCAGTTCTTGCGGGTTCATATACATGGAATTATGAAAGGCGGATTGGAAGAATCCGCGATCGGCAAGCGCCGAGAGCAATGCCTGATTCACCATGCCGGGCACGATCTCGAACTGGAATTTGCGGTCCCGCGAATGATAGAAGTCGATGATTGCGTCCAGATCCTTCAGATTCTCTGAGCGGAGTCCTTTGACCGTGTTAAAAGAAAGCCAAGGCATCGTTTTGCTGTATAAGCACAGCGCTTGGCCGAAACGAACCATCTCAATCCCTTCGGGATTTCCGGTCCGGCCTTCGATGGCTTGCATTCGATCATACATATACTCCGTTTCTGAACGCTGAATGCGATGGATTAGCTCCTCGGATGGAAGATGCAGCATGGTTACCTCCTATGCTTTATGTATTCAATTTTAAGGATCTGTTATAAATAGAGCCCGAAGATCGTGTACGGATGCTTCGGGCTCTAGGCTTGCTGTGTATGGTTTATTTCGCGCTGCCCGGCAGATCGCAAGATCCGTCGGCACACATGCCGTCGTTGCTGTCGGACTCGTTCACCATGACCAGGGGATTCGCTTCACGATAGGCTTTGTCCAGTGCATCCGTGAAGACTTCCAGCGGTTGTGCGCCGGACACGGCATATTTGCCTCCGAGCACGAAGAACGGCACTCCCCGAATTCCAAGATTCGTCGCTGCGGCTTCATCTGCGCGTACCTCGGATTGGAAAGCATCGCTTTCAAGCACCGCCATAGCCTGCTCCCGCTCCAGTCCGACCTCCGCCGCCAGATCGGCGAGCAGGTTCTTATCTTCCAGGTTCTCGGCATCCGTGAAATAGGCGCGGAACAGCCGCTCCGTCATGTCTTTCATTTTACCATGCTGCGCCGCAAAATGAACCAGTCGGTGAGCATTGAATGAATTGGCAGGGATCACGCGGTCCATGTGGTAGGTAAGTCCAACACTGGCCGCTTGTTGAGTCACGTTGGCATTAGCTGCCTTGGCCTGCTCTATGCTCATGCCGTATTTCGCCGCCAACAACTCGTCCATGGACACCCCGGGCTTATACGACGCATTCGGATCAAGCTCAAAGCTGCGATATACCACTTCAACCTGATCCTTATGAGGGAACTGCTCCAATGCCGATTCGAACCGGCGCTTTCCAATATAACAGAACGGACACATAAAATCCGACCAAATTTCAACTTTCATTTTATTCGCCTCCTAGCGAGCAGGAATACTAACTTACTAATTGTAACCCGCTTTCGCCCTGATATCAACACTACATATGAAAACGGCAATGCTGCACGGTAATCCATGATATGAGCACACGGTAAACAGCCTTCAGCGATGCTTCCTGCTATCTTGTATCCTGGCCTGAATCCAGTCCATCACAACCGCACAGCCAAGCTTCCCCTCCAGGGAGCCGTTCATCACCAAATCCGCATGCCAACGGGTAGGCTCGACATATTGATCATGCCTGTATCGCACAAGCTGCAAATATTCCTGTATCACGCTTTCCTCGCGATGACCCTTCTCCATGAACCGCCGGTTTCTGCGAAGCATTCTTTCATCCGCGGGACAGTCGACGAACAGCTTCAGATCCAGGGAGTTTCGAAGATCCTCGAATTGATACAGAAGAAACCCTTCAATGACGATGACATCATGGTCACCGCAACGGGCGGCTTGTTCTATCTCATCGGTCAGACGCTGGATGTTGACGGCGTCCGGATGGTTAAAATCCTCAAAGATTGTATTCGTAAAGGGCGCTTTAGACATAGGTCTGACGGACTTATAATATTTGTCCATATGAAAGAGCGCCACCCGATACTCGACAAGCTTCTCCTTGAGTTGGAGGCTTAGCGTCGTTTTGCCGCTGCCCGTCCCCCCGCCTATCCCGATCCTTATAGCACGGCCATGATTCATGTTCTCGTTCTTCCTCCGCATTTGGTTCACTGTGTAGACTTCAGTCGTTTATATTGCATTACCAGATAGGCCTGGTTTTTTAAACCTATCCTTATCTGATATTTATATTAAAAAACAGACAGCGTGCCGCCGCCTGTCATTTGTACTTTTTCCAATCCATCTCGCTGTGTTCCAGCAGATATTCAAAATCGTTATCGCGACGCTTCTGTTCCGCCTTGCGTGCAGCTTCCCGTTCCTGCCGCTCCTTCTCCAGCCGCTCGGCTTCAGAGGCCTTTAAAGACTCGGTTGTCGCCTTCAGCTTTGCCAAAACTTGTGGGTCCAGCATATCTTTTAGCGTTGCGGGTTTATCGGCAGTTTCCGTCCGTGGCGCCGGGGACGTTCGTTTCTTTTTTGCCACAAATACTCACCTCGATTTCAATCCATTATACCATCTTAAATGTCGTCTGACATCCGTATCTATTGAAGAGGATTTACGAAAAAGGAGAGCCTGTCGGCTCTCCTTCTCGTTATGTATACTTACTTAAGGGCGATCGATGGGACTTGAACCCACGAATGCCGGAGCCACAATCCGGTGCGTTAACCCCTTCGCCACGACCGCCATGACAATGGACATGTCATCATGCCCGAGATCATAATATATCAGATATTCAGCCGTTTGGCAAATTGTAATTTCTTACATCGCCCCTTGATTTCAACGACGAGTAAATACTATACTTACTTGAACTCCGTCGTCTGACCAAGAGTTCACATACGCTACAACATGATGATTCAGCATAGGGGGTAAGACATTCATGATCTATCATATCGATTACGTCTCAGAGGGATTGCATGTGAAAGGATATCTGGGTCTGCCGCCGCAATTGTCCCTTAATCGCAGCCAGGAGATGTCCGAAACGGTCGACGCCTTACCCGGCGTTACGGTAACCGGCACGCTTGCATGCTCCTTGTATAAGGACCCTGTTCCGGAAGGAGCCTCCGGGTCGATCGAACCTAAGCTGCCGCTGGTCCTGTATTGCCGCGGAGGCATAGGCCGGATCGGCGCGGTCAGGTTGAAATGGGTCGAAGAATTCGCGGCGCAAGGCTATGCCGTGTTTGCTCCGGCCTATCGCGGAAACGAAGGCAGCGAGGGCAGGGATGAGTTTGGGGGTGCCGATACGATGGATGTGATCACCGCCTTGGAATGGTTATCCCGCATTGCATGGATAGACAACAACCGTATGCATCTGCTGGGCTTCTCCCGCGGGGCGATCAATGCTGCCGTGGCAGCCGCCCGGTCATCTCATGTATCCAAAATGATTCTATGGAGCGGCGTCTCCGACCTGGCGCAGACCTACGAGGAACGGATCGATCTGCGCAGAATGATGAAACGCGTCATTGGCGGTACGCCGACCAAGTTTCCGGAACGATACCTTCTTCGGTCCCCGATTCATTATGCGGATCGAATCCGATGCCCTGTCCTGATCGTGCACGGAACGCGGGACGAGCAGGTCCGGGTTGGACACAGCTTCCGGATGCTGGACAAGCTTCAAGAACTGGGACACCAGCCAGAAGCCCACCTGTACGAAGGGCTGGGACATCATTTCCCGCCGCTGCAGCATGCCGCGGCGATCAACCGGATGTTCGACTGGTTGAAGCGAAGTTAAGGCGTAATTAATCTAAAGCTCATGATGATCGGTATCTATCCCCCTATTCCAGCCTAGCAGCCGTATCGATCCAGTATTTGCAATTCCCGTCCGCAATGGAACTGAGTTCCCCATGATTCCATTCTATGATGCGACGGGAAGCCAGATTGGTTTCATCGCAAGTTAGAAGGACCCGGCTTATGTTCTTCTCACAGGCTTTCTTAACGAGCCCCGCCAGCATCTGTTTGCTATATCCATTCCCCCGCTCCGACGTCCTGATGACATACCCGATATGCCCCCCTGACTCCAACAGCTTCTCATTCAAGCGGTGTCTGAGCTTGCCGTAACCTACAGGCTTGCCGTTATGATACAGCCAATAAATCGTCTGGGGAACATACTCATCCGGCAGATTAATGCTTCGTGCCATTTCGTAATTGCGACGGACCTTGGAGGAGAATTCCTCCATGCTGCTGCTATTTAAGCCGTTAACAAAGCCGTTCTCGCCGGAGCCAATCTCCTGGACCATAAACAGCAGACTCTCATCCTCCTTCTCCAGCAGCTCCCTTAATGCTAACGTCAAGGCTATCCCTCCACTTGAAAAATCGAATCCACAATGACAGGCAGCTGATTCCGCAAGGATACCGCGCCGAATACGGATCTGGCATGGATCCCTTGATCCCCGAACACCTCAAGCATCAAGTCCGAGAATCCATTCAACACCATATGATGCTCTTCGTAATCGGTTGTTGCGTTAATGAAGCCCTGAACCTTAACCACCCGCTTCACTTTATCAAGCGATCCCAGGCCTTCCCTCAATACGGCTAAGACTTCGATTCCGGTCAGTCGAGCATATTCGTATCCCTGCTCCGTTGTGTAATGCTCGCCCAATTTGCCCCTTGGCTGCCCGGATGGACCCTTGCCGGAAACATACATCAACCCGTTCACGATGACGTAGTTGGCATACTTGGCTGCCGGCGATCCGGCTTTTGGCAAGGTGATGCCCAGCTGCTGTAAACGTTCCTCCGCACAAACGGTCATTTGATCACTCCTACAGGAAAATCATTCAAATTAAATTTCAATTATTGTATCACGGAATAACCGTTTTACAAGTAAAAAAAGACCAACCCCATTCATCGGGATTGGTCTTGGATGTAACCTGTCTGCTCTTAGATTCGGAACGAATACGAAGCATAACGCTCCGCATTGTCAATCGCCTGCCACACGTCCGTCGTTTCTGCTCCCGGATACCAATAGGCATACCCGGCAATTCGATATTTGGCGGCCATGAGATGTTTCCATGACAGGGAGCGGGAATCCTCGGTCCATATGCGATGCCGGATGCCTCTGCTGCTATAAGCTGCTTCATATTGCGCCACGCTGGCATTCCAAGTTAAGGAAGCCCGGGTCAGACGGATGCGATGTCCCTGTTCAATCAAACTGATATCCGACGAGGACACCGATGAAGCAATCTGCCAATCCCTCGTATAGAGCGGATACGCAATGATGCTCTTCTTAGCCGGCACTTGGGTCAGCAGCTTGCTCAGCGCGGATTCGCTCCATGGCAGCGAGGATACGGAGCCCGCTTTCGGCGAACCGCCCCAGTGCTGGTCATAACTCATGAGCACCATATAGTCCACTAGACTGCCAAGCGCCGCATAATCGAAGGCAGCCGTCCAATCCGTATTCAGATCAGGTGAAACATCAATGGATAACTTGGCTCCAAGCCGTTTCATTTCCAGGGATAACTGCGTGATGAAGGCCGTCAGATTCTGCCTGTCCTCAGGCATGACGTTCTCAAAATCGATATTGATCCCATCCAATCGGTAGCGGGATACGCTCGCAGCGATGCTGTCTACGACAGACTTCCGGGACTGCGGACTGCTTAGAACCTGGTGGGTTCCTTCCGCATTCGCGCGGTTGCCCACCATAGCCCACACCTGCCGGCCATTGTTATGTGCCCAATTCAGCAGCTCGATGTCGGTGCTGTCCGAAAGCTTCCCGTTAGACTCCATGTAATACCACCGCGGCACCAGCACATTCAACCCGGCCCGTTTGGCATAGGAGATATATTGCTTGGTCGAGCCATTGTACAACCAGCCCATATGAATATTCGCGGCCGGCTGGCTGTCGATCATGGATTTCACGTTTCCCGATTGAAGGACCCTGTCCAGCAGCATCGCCGTTTCTTCCCGGGTGATCGGGTCCAGCGGTCTGAATTGGCCTTGGCTTCCTTGCAGCCAGCCTGTATTCGTCGCTTGGCCGACCGCACGCCAAGCCCATGCCGCGATCGATTTCGAATCCGTATAGTAGCCGGCGGTATATCCGTTATCGTATCCACTATCCTTCATGGCACGAATAACGATGACCGCGGCTTCCTGTCTTGTGATCGAAGCATTCGGAAAGAACTTGTAGCCGTTCCCCTCCACGATGGATAAATTAAGGCCTGCATGAACCCAGCCATAGTACCAAGCTGAACGGGATACGTCCTGAAAGGCGGGGAGATCGTTCGGAACAGGCTCCATGTTCAGCATTCTGGCAACCATGGCGATAAATTCGGCCCGCGTGACCGGATTTCGCGGCAAAAAAGCTCCTGTGCCATCCCCGCTTACGATGCCTCGCTTGGCCAGACGGTAAATCGCGTCTTTTGCAAAGCTGGTCGAAATATCGTGAAAAGCGGTCGGGCTAGGAGCTTGAGCTGCTGATGCCTGAAGGGGGTTTATAAACGCAGTAAATGACAAAAGGAAACAAAGTGACAGGATATATTTCTTCAAAGGGGCGCCTCGATTCTATCATCTGATATTCTCAGCATATCAGATGATGATAGAATCAGGCATTATGCATTTCTTGGCAATGTGGGCAAACGGTCAAGGATTTAACAAGTTAATACCACCGCGCCTATACCTTCGACTACAAGGGAATCTCGGCTCATTCCCTTCACATGTTCTTCGCCAAACCGAACCTTCCATTCTCCCAACTCGGGTATCGTCAGGGAGGACGGTTTGCGACCGACATAATAGAGCACATAAATATGCTCTGCCGGGTCGCCGCCCGCATGATCGCGAAGCGTGAAAGCAACAGCATGCTCCGGGCACGGCTCGAAATGGAGATGCTTGCGGATCGACGCTGCATCCCTCATTCTGAACGCCGGATGATTCCTGCGCAGCTGAACGAGCCGCTGGATGTACTTCACCCCGTCCTGGTGTTCCGATGCCATTCCCCAATCAAGCCGGTTCACCTCATCGCTGGCATTGTAGCTGTTCTCCACACCGTTCTTGGAGCGATAATACTCTTGGCCGGCGTGCAGAAAAGGAATGCCTTGACTGGTAAGAATCATGGCCGATGACAACCGGTGCATATCGCGGCGAACGGCATCCGACTCCCCATCCGTAGACAGCATGATTTTATCCCACAGGGTATGGTTATCGTGACACTCCACATAATTCACGCACTGATCCGGCTCGGAAGCAAACGCCTTGATATCTTGGGAATACGGAATGCCGCCCACGATGCCTTGTTTCACCTTGTTTTGATATCCGACGCCGCCGCTCACAAAGCCTTTATAATCATAATGAAAGATATCCCCTTTAACTGCGTCACGGAAACCATCGTTAAAGTGCGCGATTCGCGGCATCAAGGCCGCTTGCTGCTGATTCGCCCGTTTCTTCTCGTCCAGCTCGGTATTCATGACCCAGCCTTCGCCGATCGTCATGATGGAAGGATCGATTTCGTCCAGGCGCGCACGGATTTCATTCATCGTCTGCACATCCAGCAATCCCATCAGGTCAAAGCGGAAACCGTCCACCCGATACTCCTTCACCCAATGCAGGACGGATTCCACAATGAACTTCCGCATCATCGGACGCTCGGATGCCGTGTCATTGCCGCACCCGGATCCGTTGGAGAATTTGCCGTCTTTCGTGTAGCGGAGATAATATCCCGGCACCAGCTTCGTAAAGTTGACCAAATACCCGTCATAAACGTGGTTATACACCACGTCCATGATGACCCGCAGGCCTTGTTCATGGAAGGTCTGAATCAGCTCCTTCAATTCACGGATCCGAATCTCCGGCACATACGGATCGGTAGCATACGAGCCTTCAGGAGCATTGTAGTTCTTCGGGTCGTACCCCCAGTTGTACTGAGGCTCATGCAGCCTGGTCTCATCCACGCTTTCCGTGGCAAAATCATAAATCGGCAGCAGTTCCACATGCGTGGCCCCGAGCTCCACGATATGATCAAGTCCTGTACGAATCCCTCCCGGCCCCCGGGTACCCGTCTCCGTCAGACCTTTAAACTTGCCCTTGAACTCCACTCCGCTGTCCGGATGAATGGTGTAATCACGAACATGCAGTTCATAGATAACGGCATCCAGCGGGCTTTGGAACGGCGGCTTCTCGTCTGTCCAACGCTCGGGATCGGTCCCTGCCATATCCACGATGTAAGCCCGATCGCCATTGACGCCTACGGCTGCCGCGTAGGGATCGACTGCTTCATTCCATTGATCCCCGATGAGCACCTGGTAGGTGTAGAACATCCCATGAAGATTCTCTTCTATTTTCAGCAGCCAGGTTCCCTTCACGTCCCGCGTCATCGGGAAACGCCGGGCTTCTGACGTCTTCCAATCCGGGTACAGCAGCACGTAGGCCTCGGTGGCCGTGGGTGCCCACAGGCGAAACTTGGATTCTTGGGCTTGGTAGGTTAACCCCAAGTCGGTTCCGTCATAATAAAACAGCTTGTCAAATTCCTTATCAAAAACGGAGACGCCCCCGGTTACCGCGGGATCCCCGTAGTGAATAACAGCGTTGCTTTCTTTTTGTACCGACAAGATGTTCACTCCTCATTTAGGCTTCCGGTCAAGTTGCAGTCCTTCCACTTCTTCTTTCGTAATGGTACGGTTTCCATAGCGGGCTTCCTCGTACAGCTCGATCAAGGACTGCGGAACGCGATCCTTCCGTCCGTCCCATTCCTTAAGATCGTTTTCGGTCTCCCGCGGTGTAAATGACGCTTTCCAATTATAGCCTTCCCTGATGCTTCGGGAAAGTATCAAACGATACATTTGTCGGATTTTCTCATTCAGATGTTCCGGGCCATCTCCTTCCCGATGCTTTCCGCCGATACGCACGCCGGACAACAGCCGTCGCAGCCGCTTGGATGCCGGGTCATGCTCTATATTCTCCACTTCGTCTTCATAGCCCAGCTGGGGCTGGACATTCTGCCTGTTCATCATCCTGTTCATCCACGCGGAGAATTTTCTGTAGAGACTGGGCAGCACTTTACCAAACCGGAACAGAACGTATAGCATGCCGATCCCGATCACGGTGAACACGCCATAAATCAGCACTTGCTCCAGAACTTTCATCCACTGGCTGGGCGGCTTGGTTTCTTCATCGAGAAACGGCATCTCGGGAGGAGGTTCCGACATTGAAGGCGGCTCCGGCACTTGCTCTGCACCCGAGCTGAACCATCCGGAGATCCAGGCGGCGATCCCCCTCGCCATATCGGAGACCCACTGCTGCAGCTGGGGAAGAAAAGCGACCAGCGCAATAAGGATCAGCAAAACGATGATAAACCAGCGATTGTAGCGCAGCACGCGCCGTTCCAGCACGGGCTGGTCATTGCCTGGCAGCGTTTCGTCCAGCACGTATTGCCGGTTGACGATCAGCAGGGTCAATCCTAACGCAGCCGCTCCCATCCAGGTCAGAGACGATATTCCGTCGCGGAAGGAGTCCATGAAACTGAGAAAAAAGCTGCTGACCCCGTACAGAATCAACCCGATTAGGAAGTATGTTCCCGGGAACATCAATTTCCAGTTCACCTGCTCCATCCGGCTTCCGCGAATACTGGCAATAAACAACAGCGGGATAACGTAAGCAAGGGCGATATCAACCCCTACAAAGGCAACGGATACAGCAACGGAAACCAGGCAAGCCCATACGAACGCTTTGAACTGACGATCCATGTTGAACCAATGTGCACCTGCGTAGCCCAGGACGTACCCGCCTAAGACCAGGGCGGGCCATATCCATCGGTACGATTCAGGCAGCAGATAGAATGCCGGAATGAAGAGCACCGGGAAATACAATACGCACTCCACCAATCCCTGCAAAAAAGCCCTTATGAATCCGGAGCCTCGACCGGTCATGCGGACACCTCCTTCGCGGGGGACGGCACGTCGCGGAGAAGGAATACCTGGATCGTGTGCCCGTTATCCCGGAATCGCTGAAACATCTCTTCCAGCCTGGGACTGACGTAAGTGCTCAGAATGAGGATATCTTTAGCTTCTTCATGCCGCGACAGCTCGTGGGCCAAATAATCATGAAAAGAAAGCCGGCGGGTCAGCTCCAGTCTGGCCAGCATTTCGAATATCAGCTCCTGCTGCATCATGCCGCCTGCGACCGGAACAAATGCTTCATCGCTTGAATCCTCGCCAAGGGTTCCATTGGTCCCCATCCCGATCTCCATACCCTGTGACAATAAATGCGCCGTAATGCCGGCAGCCAGGCGGATGCCATACTCAATGGCCTCCGGACGCGTTGCCTTGCTCCACATCTGCTCATGATCTTCAATATTCAAATAGATGAAGAGCCGGCTGTCCGCGGTCGTATCCCGCCTGTGAACCTGCAGGGTTCCCGTCCGTGCAGTCGCTTTCCATTGGATATCCTTCAGCGGATCACCGTCCCGATATTCGCGAACGCCCGATATCAGGAACGGATCCTCCATGATCCATCTGCGGACCAGCATCTCCCCCATCCAGGTCTGAACCGGCAGCTCCATGTCCGACGCATCCATCGGCATCGGATACACGATAATTCCGCCGGACAGGGTCTTGCTCTGGACAACCGACTCCATGCCGACCAAATCCCCTGTCGTCATCGATACCGTTCCCAGCTTGTACAAACCTCTTCGTTTCGCGGTAATTCGATGTCTTCGAAGAATCTTGGTCCACGGCAGCAGACTGAAGAAGCTCTTATGGTTCTGATTGAATTGCCCCTCGCTGATGTCCAGGTTCAATTGGTTATCGAACGCCAGACCCGAGCGGAACTGGGATTCTACCCGAAGCCAGGGCACCGGCAGCGCTTTACGGTTCTCGATGATTTCGATCAATTCCACGGAATCTCCCTCATAGCAGGTCGATACCTTGAAGGAACGGCTGTAGTTCAGCTTTTGGAGTGCCGTCCGTTTGAAAATCTTGCCCTGCACGACTACAACTACAGCAGCGATTAACAATATCCAGTAGGCTCCCATCGCCATCGCCCCCTACGACGAGATGCCTTCTTCTGTCGGTACGGCAACCTGCTGCAGCAATCGTTGGATCACTTCTTCTGACGCAGTCGCGCCGCCGCGGTTGTGGAGCGTCCCCCGCAGCTTCAAGCGGTGCGCCCACGTCGGCACGGCGAGCTCCTTCACGTCATCAGGCGTAACGAACTCTCTACCGTTCAGGACGGCCTGTACCTGCACCGCCTTCAATAATGCCTGGCAGCCCCTCGGGCTTACGCCGGAGGCGACGGCTTCATCCCGTCTCGAATGCTCGGAAAGTTCGACTATATAAGCCAACATCTCATCGCTGACATGTACTTTGCTGACGATATGCCTGGCTTGTACGATGCTGTCGGACGCTGCGATGGCCGTCAGGGATTCCAGCGGCTGTTCGTCTTTGAAGCGCTTCAAAATATTCACGCTTTCCTCCGAGGTAGGATACCCCATGTTCAGTTTGAATAAAAAGCGGTCCAGCTGTGCCTCCGGCAGCGGAAACGTTCCTTGCTGCTCCAGCGGGTTCTGCGTGGCGATGACCAGAAACGGTTCTTTCAGTTGATGGGTTACTCCGTCGATGCTGATCTGGCGCTCCTCCATGCACTCGAGCAGGCTGGACTGCGTACGAGGCGTGGCTCTGTTGATTTCATCAGCGAGCAGGATATTGGTGAACAGCGGACCGGGACGGAATTCAAACGTCGCGGATTGTTGATTATAGAAATAAATGCCGCTCAGATCGGACGGCAGCAAATCCGGCGTAAACTGTACTCGCTTAAACGTGCAATCAATCGACCTGGAGATGGATTTGGCCAACAGCGTCTTCCCGGTTCCCGGAACATCTTCCAGCAGTACATGACCCGATGTGACCATGGCAATAAACAATCTGTCAATCAGCTGCTCCTTGCCTACCATAACTTTGGAAACGTTTGCCCGAATGTCGTCGGCAAGACGTCGGACGCCCTGATAATCTGTAATGATTGTAACCACCCCTTATGTAGTTTAACTTAACAACAAAGTTCGTCACGCCATCCCATAATTCCTGTTATTCGGGACAAAATAAGCCAAGTTTGGCCAAGCCTTCAATGACCAGGGTGCGCCTCCTCCAATAACGCCAAGAAGCCGTCCAAGGACGGCTCCCGGGAAATCACCCTCAGTAGGGGATACTCTTGCCGTGTTGTATTAGCCGATAAAATGAAGCCCCTTTTATTCTGACGGCCTGTTTTCCTCGGCGGAATCCGAGCCGCTTTCCGGAATCAACAGTTTAGCCAACTCCGATTCCGCCTGCTCGCGGCTGTCGATCCGGATGTCGATATAATGCTTGACCTCAGGCGCCTTTGCATAAAACGGTTCCAGAGAGGCAACCCATTTCTTATAGTCCGGGTGCCCGCGGAAGCCGATCAGGTGATCCTTAATGCCGCTCCAGCGGACAAGGAATATATATTCATCCCGGTTCTCCACGCACTTGTGAAGTTCATGGCCTACATACCCCTTTTTGGATAACAATACGCCGGAAGCCTCCCGAAAGGCACTTTCGAATTCGCTTGCCAGCCCAGATTTAATATAAAGAATGGCTGATTCCAGTATCATAACGTTCCCCCTCTTTCGACATCGATTCGATCAACGGTAAGGCAGCGCTTCAGACTTCGCAGCACCAGGCTATGAAAACAAGTAGGTGCAGTCAAGTATATGCTGGTATAATGAGAAGAATGAATATACGAATGAGGATGAGACTAACATGGCATTCGGCATCTCGAAGCAGGAATTACAGCAATGGAAACAGAAAGTCGCCAAAGGCGATATCGCGTTTTTAACCCATTATTGGTACGATAAGCGGTTTCCGGAGTTTCATACCGTAACCAAAGTAGGCTGCTCGGATATTTCGCGCCTGAAGGACTGGTGCATATCCAATGGATTAAATCCGCAGTATATCCATCACCGCCAGCCATACCCGCATTTTGACCTGATCGGTCCCAAGCAAACGGAATTGCTGCAAAAATATAAACTCGAAGATCATATCACGAGATTCGGTCTGTCATAACGTCTAGTCTCTCGACTTGAATTCAAGGTGACAGTCCGCTGATAGCACAGAAAACCCGCCTTGATCCACGGTATCGCTCCTTACATTCCGTGCCCGATCAGGCGGGTTCTTTAGTTATCATGTCATGGCCTGGACCATGCGAATATTCCAGCCTGACTCCTAACATTATGTTACGGCTTGGCTTGTCATCTTTTTCAGCGTTTTATGGATCCAGATCGCAGCCGTTGCGCCTTCCCCCATCGCCACGGTGGTTAATTCGGAATGGACGCCCAGGTCGCCTGCAGCCCACAGCAGTTCGACACTCGTCATTTTGGATCGGGGATCGGTCTTCACATGCCGGTTGTGCTCCAGTTCCGCCCCCAACTGCTCGGCCAATTCGGAATAGATCATGTTCCCTCCAAAGGAAATGAAACCGCGCTCGGCGCGTATGATTCTGCCGTCTTCCAGCACGACAGCCGATAGGATGCCGCCTTCCTCCTGAATTTCGGTTACTCTTTTCTCTATATACGGAATCCCAAGATTCACTAACTGCGTCATGTTCTCGGACGAAGCCGGCTGTCCCTCATGATTGACATAGATGATTTCCTTCGCCCGCTCGGACAACAAGATGGCCATACTGGCACCGGGATCGCCTGATCCCAGCACAACGGTTTTTCGATCCTGAATTTCATATCCATCGCAATCGGGACATACAAAAACGGATGTGCCCAGCGTAGACATCAGGCCCGGCAGCTTGGGAAAGCGGTCCATCAAGCCTGTTGCAAGCAGCATGCTTTTTGCCCTGTACCTGGTTCCGTCTTTTCCGGTTAACACAAAACACTTCGCTTCATCCCGTTCGGCCTTCCGTATATCATCGGCTGCAAACGCAACGCCCACGGCCTCCGCCTGCTTCCGCCCTCGCTGTCTGAGCTCTTCACCGGACACCCCTTCCGGCCATCCTAGTATGTTGCGGTAGCTCTTGCAGATGGTGGAACGCCCCGTTCCCCGGTCGATGACCAGTACATCGTAGGCCGAATACCGTCCCAGTTGTATAGCTGCCTGCAGACCTGCAATTCCGCCGCCAACAATAATGCAATCTTTCACGTCGCTGTCCATCATGTAGGTTTATCCACTCATTTCTGTATCGAATTAAGAGCTAAAAACTCTTGTGATCAACGCATGCTTCCCGAATAGAGATACACCCTAATATTTAACCAATCCGATGCGATTTACTCCTAATCGATCAAATAACCCCCGGCACACCGTGCCGAGGGCTATTCAATAAGGCCTTCACAGGAGAAACTGTCCTGCTAATGCGCCAATGATGACAACAAGCCACGGGGGACTCTTCCAGAGCATCAGCATCCCGAACAGTCCCGCGCCGATCACAAATTCAAGCGGGCCGTGGATGGAGGAAGTCCATATGGGATGGTACAAAGCGGCCAGCAGAATTCCGACCACAGCCGCGTTCATGCCTGTCAGCATGCCCTGCAGTTTCGGGTTTCTTCTGACGCCATTCCAGAATGGCATGGCTCCTACCATGAGCAGAAATCCGGGCAGAAAGATGGCAAGCGTGGCAACGATGCCCCCGGGTATTCCCTGAATCAGGACCCCAAGATAAGCGGCAAATGTAAACAACGGGCCAGGAACCGCTTGTGTCGCCCCGTAACCGGTTAGAAAATCCTCTTTAGATATCCATCCGTTCAGTACCGTCTCGCTCTCCAGCAGCGGAAGAACGACATGCCCTCCGCCGAATACAAGCGATCCGGCACGGTAGAAGCTGTCCACAATGGCTACCCATCCATTATCGGTGATCCCTTTAAGGAGCGGGAGACCTACCAACAGAACGACAAACGCTCCCAGGCAAAAGAGTCCGGCGCTCCGTCCGATCGGCATTTTCATCTCGGGTGTTGCCTCTTCGTTTGCTTGACGCTTGAACAGCCACAATCCCGATAGGCCGGCAAGAGCGATCACCGTCACTTGAGACACGGGACTCTGCCACAGCAGCACGACTGCCATGGCGATTAACGCTACAGCCGCCCGGACAGGGCCTGATGCCAGCTTTCCTGCCATTCCGAGCACCGCTTGCGCTACGATGGCTACCGCGACGATTTTAAGTCCCTGAATCCAGCCTGCCGAGCCGGGATCGAAGGTTTGCATGAGATAGGCAAAAATCATAAGCATGAGCACGGACGGCAGCGTGAAGCCGAGCCAGGCGACAAGTCCGCCCCAGAGTCCGGCTCTCATAACCCCAACGCCAATGCCTACCTGGCTGCTGGCAGGTCCGGGAAGGAACTGGGCCAAGGCCACTAGATCCGCGTAGCTTTTCTCATCCAGCCATTGTTTCCGCCGTACATAGGTCTGGTGGAAGTATCCGAGATGGGCAATCGGCCCGCCAAAAGAAGTAAGTCCCAGCTGCAGAGCAGTCCACCAGGTTTCGCCGAGCGCACGCCATCTTCCAGACGGTTGTCTGTTGCCAACCTGAGACTGTGTTTGCTCTTTATCTGTCTGTAGATTCAAGATACCATCACTCCCCGTTTGCTTGATGTAAAGTAATAGAACTCTTAACCCGTTCAGTCTTAAGGATACAGATCATCTTTATCAAATTTCAGAGTATACCATATTCTCATGATCAATCTACCCATTTATGTAAACGTAATGTAAAATTTTCAGAACCTTTGAGTGCTATCGTTCGAAAGTCCGCACATGCATTAAAAAAGAGCGACCCAACTGGAGTATCTCCATGGATCGCTCTTCATATTGTTCTTATAGCAAGATGTATCACCAGATGCTGACTTCTGCAGCTTTAAGCCTCCGTCTTCGTTTCGTCCGGAACGGACAGATAACCTGGCTTCGCTGCCCCAAAACCAAAGAAGAACAACACCACGACAACGGCGGACAGCACCGTCAGAGGCACCTTCCATCCTCCCGTTGCGTCATGCAGGAACCCGATCAGCATCGGACCGACGGCAGCCAGCAAATAACCCAGCGACTGGGCCATGCCGGATAACGCGGCGGCTTCGTGGGCCGTTTTGGTACGAAGGGTGAAGAACATCAGGGACAAACTGAAATTCGCCCCGCCCGAAATACCTACCAGCATCACCCATAGGAGATTCAACGAAGACATGCCGGATAACAAACCGGCATAACCGATCAGCATGGACAATGCAGAGATCGTTACCAGTACACGCTGGTTCGGATTCCGGCCGGCCAAGACAGGAATGATGAAGGAAAATGGCAGGCTGACAAATTGGAGAATCGAGAGCATCCATCCTGCGGCACCGTAATCCATGCCTTGGCTTCTCAGAATCTCGGGCAGCCATGAGATGTTCACGTAGAACGTAAACGATTGAAGCCCCATAAATAAAGTAATATACCAAGCAAGCGGCGACTTCAGCACGTTCTGCTGCTTTCCGGCAGCCGAACTGACCTCAGCGGTCTTTCCGGAACTGCGGCGCTGGATCAGCCATACGATCATCGCCAATAAGGACAAGGATCCCCAAATTAACAGGGAGCCCTGCCAACCAAGCCCGGCTTGGGTAGCCAGCGGAATGCTGACCCCCGATGCAATCGCGGCGAGCAGGTTCATCGAGGCAGAGTAGGTGCCTGTCATCAAACCGATATGGCGCGGGAAGTCCCGCTTGACCAGACTCGGGAGCAGCACGTTCCCGACGGCTATGGCCATCCCTAGGAATGCGGTACCTATCAACAGCGTATAGGGAGACGATATCGAGCGTATGCCGATGCCGAAAGTCAGCACGACCATGCTCAGCAGAAGGGCTGACTCCAGCCCCCATTTTTTGGCCATGGCCGGCGCCATCGGCGATAGTAAAGCAAAGGCTAATAGCGGCAGCGTTGTCAGCATGCCTGCCAATGTGTTCGAAATCCCCGTATCCTCTCGAATAATTCCGATCAGCGGACCTACCGAAGTAATCGCCGCCCTGAGGTTAATGGCAATAAGGATAATGCCTGCAAAGATCAACCATGTGCGCCCTGTGGAATTGGTGTTTGGATCTATCGATGTTCTTGATGTCATGACATGGACTCCTTACTTTTCATCCGATATGTAAAAATAAACTTATCCGAGTTTATCACAAACCCGGACTTTAGGCCATAGCCCCGGGAGGTCACATCCTGGCGGCAATGTCATGTAATAACGCATGGACGCACCGAAGAGCCCTACACAACCGGCCTCCAGGCATACACGGATAATTTTTGGATATCGCGAATCAGTTCATTATACCGTTTTAGTATATCCTCGGTTGCAGCATGGCGGAACTGCTCAAAGATCCCCATGCAGCGCAGCATCCCGTTATCGCTTTTGATTCTGATCGAATACTCGAGACTGTCCAGGATATAGGATAAACCGCGATTTTGCTGTTTGGCATTCAAATAGTATATCCCTAATTCGGCGAGAAGGCGGGTGAAACGGTTTATTGTGACCTGATCGCTTATCTTTCCAAGCTCATTTTGCTGCGATCTATAATGCAAATGCTCTTTAAAACGGTCCAAAATCGGATCAACATGAAGTTGATAACGATTGGCTGCGACCATGATATTGCATAGAGCAAGAAAGATCTCATTTTCTCTCGATTCAACGTAATCTACATACTGATGTAGGGCACCTGGTTGTCCGCTCATCAAGCTATACATATAACGATTAGCTTCAGCCCATTCGCTAAACTGACCTATGATATGAGATTCTTCAGGACTGGGATTTATTACCCAATCTGGTTTATCATACAAGGATACGTAGTAGAATGCATTTTCGTAATCCCCACGCTCTTGATGCAAATATGCCTGAACTAGGTACGAATAAAGTAAATAAAAAAGAAGAGGTCTATTTGGAAATTCAAGTGATTCAAACGTATTTCTATTTTGCTGATAATGAATTCTGGATTGATGTTCCATTCTTTTGGCAAGAGCTTCGATTTTATCCATACGCTGCAAAGATATATTCAGATTGATAAGCTTAACATACGCATCCAACTGATACATTTCATCCAACCTATCAATATAAGGCTCGAAATATACGGCAGCTTGTAAATTTTCCTCTTGGTTCTCACCTAACCTGATTAAGAATAGTCGATATTGGCAAAGAGCTAGCCGTTCGGAATACTGCAATTTTTCGCATTCGGCTACGCATTCGTATAATAACGCAGCCGCTTTATACTTTTCCCCGATGAACAATTCTTCCGCCATTTCGAAAAGCATTGGTGCGTAATTGATGTTTTCCAACGTCATTCGTGCAGCTTTATGCAAATAATCCAATTTATCCAGTTCAGCACATCGCTCAAGAAAAGGCCTCAGCCTCCGCCAATCCGGAGTAGTATGGAAAATACTTTCCGATATGTAAAGATTATAGAAGTGCCCCTCTTCCAGACCCATCCCTTCGGTAATCCGGTCTAACTGGTGCATGGACATGGGACGATTACCATTCAAAATATTACTAAGTGTTCCGCTGTTAATGCCGGATATCCTCGCAAATTGGTTAATCGTCATACGATGATTCTGCAAATATCTTACTATTTCTCCGCGAATCGTGGTTGTCGTCTCCAAGTAACAACACCCCCAGATGGAAAACCAAATATTAGTATAGTAAATAATTAATTACATGCTATTATTTTACATTCGTTAGGTCAATAGTAGATGAAACCTAATAAAAAGAAGATAGCCCCTAATATATTCTGGAACCATCTTCTTCAAGACATTTCTATTTTTAGTATAAATACATAATCCAAAACTTGCTCAGCTTCCGACCCCATGATCATGCGATGATGTAGCCCGATGCGTTGGATCTAACAATTCCGCATTATTCGAAATATTGGGAAATACTATAAACATTAGAATACTAACTGTAGCTAGTAGACAAGCCAATCTTTTTTTCATTTAACTTTTGCACCTCACTAACTAATTTTTTAAATCGTTTCTGGGTTTCAAGCGAAGAAAAGTCCCGGAATTGTTCAAATAACCCCATGCATCTTAGCATACCTTTGTTACTATTAATTGTAATAGAACTAACTAAACTTTCCAATATATATTGTAAACCTTTGTCGTAATTTTTTGCATTTAAATAATATATTCCTAATTCAGACAAAAGTCGGGTATACCTTTCCGCATTGATTTGGCGACTTATGGTTCCTATATTACTTGATTGATTTTTGAGTGTTAAATACACTTCAAAACGCTCCAAAATTTGATCAACATTTATATCATAACGGTTGGCAGCTATCATTATATTGCACAGGGCAGGAAAGACTTCATTTTCTTTTATAGAAATATAGTTGATGTATTCAGGTAGAATCTCAACCTGTCCGATCATAAGCTGGTAGAGGTACTTGTTAGCTTTTCCCCATTCTTTGAATTGTTCGATAATTTGAAGATCATTTTCAGTCGGTTCATATATCCAGTCGGGATTTGAATATAACGATATATAATATAACCCTTTTTCATAATCACCTTTCTCTCGACAAACATTTGCTAGGATTAATTCTCCATATAGAATATAAAAAATTAACGGTTTTACCTCTTTGTCTCCTAAATCATACATTTTCATGTTATTTTGATACTGGATTTTCGCTTTACTTCCCATCTTATTGGCTAATTCTTCAACTTTATCCCAACGATTAAGCGATACATTTATATTAATTAATTGTCTAAGCGCATCTAACTGATACATTTCATCTAAACGATCCACGTATGGCTCAAAATATACGGCCGCTTGCAAGTTTGCATCCTGATCATCCGTAAGCCCAAGCGTAAACAACCTATACTGGCAAAGGGCCAGCCGTTCCGAATGCTGGAATCTTTCGCTCTCAGCCACACTCCTGTAGAGCAGCACGGCCGCCTCATGCTTTCCCTCTTTGAAAAAAAGCTCGGCTGTTTCAAAGAGCAGCGGGGAGTAAGAAATATTATCCATCGTCATTCGGACAGCCTTGTCCAAACAATCCAGCTTCCCCAGTTCCGCACATCTGTGGAGAAACGGTCCCAGTCGACGCCAATCCGGCGTAGCATGAAAAATACATTCATCTATGTACAACTCGTAGAAATAACCCTCTTCCAGACCCATGCCTGACGTAATTCGGTCCAATTGCTGCATGGAAATCGGGCGGTTGCCATTCAGAATGTTGCTGAGTGTGCCGCTGTTGACCTCCGATATTTCAGCAAACCGATTAATCGTCATTTCGTTCTTATGTAGAAACTCTTCCATTTGTTCGCGAATCGTTGCTGTCATTTCCAAGCTAACACCACCCTCCAGGATCAGAACCCAAATATTAGTATATTTCTCTATACAGTAATCATATTGATTAATATTCCAGCGGTCAATACTTATTTACGTCATTTTTTTACATGAAATACCCAATAAGATTTAAAAATGCCAATTTTCCTGCAAATCTTATTCTATTTATATATCGTCAAATGAAATGACACTATGAGAAAAAGCGCTCCGAAATTTTCGGAAGCGCTTTTATTTGCTGAATTCTATGAACATTCTAATTCATCTTGAGTCCAAAGATTCCTTGTCTTGAAGTAGAAAATTATCCCAGAACCAAACGATCATCGGACAGCTTATGGCCGCTAATCTGCTCAAATTCCCCAAGCAGCTGCTCCACCGTCAGGGATTTCTTGCGCTCTTCGTCCACATCCAGAATGATGCGCCCCTTATCCATCATAATGAGGCGATTGCCAAGACGGATGGCTTGCTCCATGTTATGTGTGACCATAAGCGTGGTCAGCTTCATGTCGCGTACGATGTCATCGGTTATGCGGGTAATCAGCTCCGCACGAGCGGGATCGAGCGCCGCCGTATGTTCATCGAGCAGCAGGATTTGCGGCTGCGTGAAGGTTGCCATCAGCAAGCTTAGTGCTTGACGCTCCCCTCCCGACAACATTCCTACTTTGGCTCGGAGCCGATCCTCAAGTCCAATGCCGAGCCGCTCTAGATGTTTGCGGAAGCCGGCCCGCTTGGAGGCTGTAACGCCTATGCTGAGGCCGCGGGATTGGCCGCGACGATATGCCATCGCCAGATTCTCTTCGATGGTCATATGCGGCGCCGTGCCCGCCATCGGATCCTGAAATACCCGGCCGATCCAGCGGCTGCGACGGAATTCCGGCAGATGGCCGATCGAAGTGCCGTCAATGCGCACTTCACCCGCGTCCGGCTTCATTACCCCGGAAATGATATTCATCAGTGTGGATTTGCCCGCACCATTGCTTCCGATAACCGTCACGAAATCCCCAGACTTCAAATGAAGGTTGACGTCCATCAAGGCGATTTTCTCATCCACCGTCCCCGGGTTAAACAGCTTGGACACATGGTTCATTTCCAGCATCAGAGCGCACCTCCTTTGGTCTTCCCTTGCGTAGCTAACAGTTCGGATGAGCGCCTCCGTGCCTGTGAACGCTGTTTCATCGCCCGGTTGATGGTCGGAACCACGAGAGCGATAATAACGATGATCGCCGTGATCAATTTTAAATCCGAAGCCTCCAGCCATGGAATTTCATAGGCAGCGGCAACGACAATCCGATAAATAATCGAACCGCATACGACCGCGAGCGTTGTCCGGAATACCGAGCCGGTTCCCAGAACAGCCTCGCCAATGATAACGGACGCCAAGCCAATGACAATCATTCCAATACCGGAGCCGATGTCCGCAAAACTTGATTGCTGGGCAACCACAGCGCCGGATAAGGCCACCAGCCCGTTCGAGATGCTTAGCCCCAGAATGGTTGTCGTGTCCGTGTTGGCACCAAAGCTGCGGATCATCCGCTTGTTATCGCCTGTCGCGCGCAGCGCAAGGCCAAGATCCGTACGAAAGAACGCATCAAGCAGCAGCTTTCCGATAATTACGATTACCAACATAATATAAATCGGATCGATCGATCCGAAGATATTCGCTTCCTGGCTCAACGAAATATTAGGCTTGCCCATGATCCTCATATTGATCGAATACAGCGCAATCATCATAATAATGCCCGACAGCAAACCGTTGATTTTACCTTTGGTGTGCAGCAGGCCTGTACAGATACCGGCTAACATACCTCCGGCAAAAGCAGCCAGCGTAGCAAGCCATGGATTTACGCCGTTTGTGATCAGAATCGCTGCAATCGCTGCGCCTGTCGTAAAACTTCCATCCACTGTCAAATCCGGAAAATCCAAAATTCGGAACGTGATATATACGCCGAGTGCCATCAACGCATACAGAAGCCCCAATTCAATCGGACCATCCAGTCTCATCACGAAATCCAGCATGTCATGACCTCCTTAAGGATTAAGAAGTAAGGCGCGGGCTGTTATCTCCGCGCCTTACCGTTACTCGATGATGTTGTTGTCCGGGTCTTTGACTTCCTGTTTCATGGCGTCGGTCACTTCAATACCATAGTCAGCCGCAACCTTCGTGTTCAAGATCAGATCCAGCTTATCCGGCTTCGTGATTTCCATGTCCCCCGGGTTCTTGCCGTTTTTCAGGATCTCTACGGCCATCTGGCCGACTTGATATCCATGATCGTAGTACTTGAATCCAACCGTTGCAAAAGCTCCCTTCTCCACCGTATCGCGGTCACTGGAAAAAAACGGTATTTTGTTTTTTTGTGCTGTCTGAATAATTGTCTCGACTCCACTTACCACAGTATTATCCAGCGTGATATAGAAGGCATCGACTTTACCGACTAGCGATTCCGCTGCTTGCTTCACTTCCGAAGTATTGGTAACGGCAGCTTTCACAAGCTCGATTCCATGCTCCGAAAGCACCTCTTCTGCCGTGTTGGCCATAACAACCGCATTTGCTTCTCCTTCATCTAAGACCAAACCAATCCTCTTAACATTTGGAAAATGAGTATTTACAAAATTCATCAATTGTTTGGTTGCTTCCGGGTTCGTGTCAGATGCCCCGGTGATGTTGCCCCCTGGTTTCTTCAAATCGCTGACCAGCTTCGCATCGAGCGGATCTGTTACAGCTGCGAACAAGACCGGCTTCTCCTTCACGTTCTGCGCCACAGCCTGTGCCGAATCGGTTGCAATTGCGATCACCAGATCCGCTTTCGTATCCTTCAACTTCTGTCCGATCGAGAGGTTGTTCGCCGGGTCACCTTGTGCATTGTTGTAATCAATCTTCAGCGTCTTGTCATCCTCCGAGATTCCAGCGTCCTTCAATGCTGCCAGAATGCCTTCCCGCGTCGCATCCAAGGATGGATGCTCAACGATCTGCGAAATCGCGATGCTGTAGGATTTCTTCTCGGCATCTCCGCCGCTGCCCGTTTGAGTCGTACCGCCGCCTTCCGGCTTGTCCCCGCAGCCTACTGCCGTAACCAGCAGCGCGGAGAGTGTAAGTGATAACCACATTTTTCTCTTCATCATGAATCCCCTCTCTTTTATTAACCGCTTCAATAATTTTCTACATAAAGCGACAGCGCTTCCCCGCTTTCATAGACGAAAGCATTAAAGTCAAAAAATAAGTCGTTCCTATTGAACAACGGTCTATTATGAACATTTTATATGTACCCAATTGTATTCGTCAATCAAGATTTTCTAAGGGAGGATGCTTTCCATAAAGAACATCCCCGGATGTCATACGTCTCCGGGGATGCCAGTATAACGAAACCCTATTTATATAGTAGAAAAAAACTCAGCGTCTACAGAATGGAACGGCCCTGCATGGTCGCAAGCCACGCATCTGCCATTAGAGCATGCCCTGCCGGCGATGGATGCACGCCATCGGGCGCCCAATAACTCATCTCAATCTTGGCGCTGGCTGCAGCAAATATGCCGTCGAGCGGAACGTACAAGGTTTCAAATTCGCGCGACAATTCGCGTACGGCTTGAATTTTGGGATCCAAATCCTCCCGCCATTCCTTCTTCACTTCCGTAACGGGCAGCAGAAAGGGCTCCATGAGAATGAAACTGGCGCCGGTTAACTCGCGGGTTTGGATAAGAAGCTCCCGGTATCCTTCATAATAGGCTTCCACGGACGTGGTTTCGCCACGATTAAACCTCCTGCCGGTTTCATTGATGCCGACCAGGATGGATACCCATGTCGGATCCAGATCGATGCAATCTTCCTCCCAGCGCCCCCGCAGATCGACGACCCGGTTGCCGCTGATTCCCCGGTTTACAAAACGAAGCCTTTTCAAAGGCAGCTCCATACCAAGCCGGGAAGCAGCCATCAGCGCATATCCGTGCCCCAAACTGTCCGGCTCCTCGTAATTTCGCCCGCAATCGGTAATGCTGTCGCCCTGAAACAATACGAGTGCATTTTGCTCGATATGTACCATTCTGTTCAACGCCTCCAATAATGAAAGTGTTCTCCTGCTCACCCCTTCATCATAACCGCTTTCAAGCATTCCTGAAACCCCTTAAATTCACATATCATGGCAAACTTTCTATACATTTAAGTTGACTATGTGGAATGAATTCACTACAATTCTATAGGTATACGTATGGCTGAATCTTAATAAAGAACAGGTGATTAAATCATGTCAGAGCAACAGAACTATCAGATCCTTCTCTATTATAAATTTGTTCAAATCCCGGACCCTGAAGCGTTCAAAGACGAGCATCTGCAATACTGCAAAGATCTCGGGCTCAAAGGACGCATCCTGGTTGCATCCGAAGGCATCAATGGTACGGTATCCGGTACGGTTGAACAGACTGAGCAATATATGCAGGATATGCACGCCAATCCGCTATTCGCGGATATGGTGTTCAAAATTGACCCATCGGAAGGGCACGCCTTCAAAAAGATGTTCGTCCGTCACCGCGAAGAACTCGTTACGTTCCGTGTCGAGGATGAGCTCGACCCTAACGTGATCAGCGGAAAACGCCTATCGCCCCAGGAATTCTTTGAACACTTGCAGCGTGATGATGTCATCGTCATCGACGGACGGAATGATTATGAGTACGACATCGGTCATTTCCGCAATGCAATAAGACCCGAGGTGCAATCCTTCCGGGAGTTTCCGGAATGGATTCGCGAGAACCTGAGCGAGCACAAGGATAAAACCATCCTGACTTACTGCACAGGGGGCATCCGCTGTGAGAAACTGACCGGCTTTATGCTCAAGGAAGGCTTCAAAGACGTTGCCCAGCTTGACGGCGGCATTGTCACCTACGGGAAAGACCCAGAAGTACAAGGCCGTTTGTTCGACGGAAAATGTTATGTATTTGATGAGCGCATTTCCGTGCCGATCAATCAAACGGACGAGGATGTAATCGTTGGTAAATGCCACCATTGCGGAAAGCCCGAAGATCGGTATATCAACTGCGATAATGACGCTTGCCACCTGCAGCATGTATGCTGCGAAGAGTGTGAGGAGCTTCATCATGGCTGCTGCTCCGCGGAGTGTGAAGAGATTGTTGCTGCAAGCCACAATGCTTCCTGATTATAAATAACCTGAAGAAATAACAAGCGACCGTCCCTAACAATTGCGAGGAACGGTCGCTTATTTATTTAGAACATTTATCATTTTAGCGATATTGTCAACTCCATCACTAAATAAATCAAGAATAACGTGGATGCAATACCATTTATGGATTTATAAAACCCGGTTTTGTTCTTATACAAATTCTTAACTTTCTCCATATCGAATTCAGTTGTCTTCATTGTAAAAAGTACGGTTGGCAGTGCCCGCGAAAAACCATAAAAAAAGCCGAAAAGTAAGCCAATGGTAGGATCTTTAAAGAGCCCTATATAAATATATAGGATATAAAAGGTCATAAATGGTAAATACGTAAAGATCCCTGCCCCCAGAATGCTTCCCCATACCCACATATTTCTAACTGGTGGTCCATTAACCCAAGAGGCTGGGATTTGCCATTTCCGCTGCGGGACTTTTAAGTTTAAAATTTTAAAATCATGCAGAATGTATAATCCGACTAATACGATCATGAATATCATTTTTAGAATGTACGGCAACCATGAGAAAACGACAAATAATAATAAAGTATACAAAAATCCTGATAACGCGCCAGATAGGGACGAAGCCATCAAGTAGTTAGCCCAGCACTTCATTCTTGTTTTTAAATTCTTCTCACCGAGAAGACTGACCTCGAAGGTCACATTTAGCCCTCAATTTGTGCTTACTTTAGTTACGCCTGCTGTGCAAGCCAGGAATAACAATATGATGAATTCAACATATTCCAATCCTAATTCCTCCTAAAATTATCTTATCGTTACGGCACATCCACAATCCGATGAGTATGGTCGAGTGGAGTCGTTACCGTTTAATGTACAATCACAACAAGCTATGGAACCCCAAGAATAACCTAGACACCAGCAGCCTGTCGATTGATAACCATGCGCATAAGAGACTTTATAACCCGTTGGACATTTGCTTGATTGTGAACTTGAACACCCTGGACAAGCTTTCCGGTTAGGAAAATTACAAGTCGCAGATTGATCGTATACCCAAAGTTGGCACCACGAGGAAGATCCATCCGCAAAAACCGGACGTGCCGAGAAAGAAACGAATGAAAGGAAAGCAGTCGAAAGAACTGTTTTTAAGAACGTTGATCGTGAAACTTTTCGTTCCAAGTTTTCAGCCATAACCTTAGTAAACCTATCAACCGATTCAAGCCATTTAATCATTTATTTTACCGTCCTTTCAGGGAGATTTGTATCTTCAACTAACACAGATTCACCTTCAAGTGCCGATATTAAACCATGGATGTGTTCGATACCGTTGCATAATCCTTTTCCTTTGACTGTCCCATTCTCGTCTATAACAAATGCAAACGGTGTAACTCTAACCTGGCAGGATGCTAGTATCTCTCTTTCTTCATCTAATAATAGTTCGCCAATCAATGATTTATCCGCTAAAAGTTTGGAAAACGAAGTCTTGTCCCCGAGCCCTACTATAACAAAGTTGATTTTTTCATTATATTTCATATAAGCTTTATTCCATTCGGGAATTAACTCCTGGCAAGGTTTGCAACCAGGCGAGATAAAAGCAATCAATGTCGGTTTATGATAAAATGAATCGATCGGTATTCTTTCATTCGAAAAATACGATTTTGCTGAAAATTCAGGCAGCTTGCTCCCGATGGATACACCGTCTCGAGTAATGGCGTCACGTGTGCTCAAATACACGGAACCAAATTGTCTATAAATAAGAAATAATGAGAACAACATGAATAAAACAACTATCCACAAGAGCACATTAGAATAAAATAATATGTCCATAAACCCTCCCGTTAGGCTTTTAATAGCTTCATGTTTTTCTTATAATCATTCCATATTTTCTGCGATAGAAAGTAGATTAAGACTATAACCACGCCTAATACCGATGATGCTACTGAGTATATAGATTGTTGAGAAAATGTTAATCCTATTGCCAAAACATTCAATACGATTAAGGCACCATTTCGGTAAAGCGAAAAAATATCAACTTGGCTTTCCAAGAAGTTTCCGAAACATGAACATGTAACGGATCGTTTTGACTTGATAACCATGATATCCGCGATAAGAAAACTGACCAGCAGCAACAAAGTCATCATAAAGCCGTAGGATGAACTTGTGTGAAATATAATCAAAATTGAAGCAAACAGTTCGATGACAGGCAGGGTATAACCATACATAACAGATAATTTCCTTGGAACGACTCTATACTCGATGACGCCATCAACGAATTTTTTTATGTTGGCAAGCTTTGGTACCGAGGATATTAAAAAAATCAAGAAAAACACAACTTTTAATATGCTGCCCGCTAGCTCTAACATAAATATAGTTCCCTTCGATTTTATTGATCATTAGGTTCTTTACTCGAAATCCCTTCTTTAAATTCTTTCACAGCGGAGCCTAGCGATCTTCCCATTGACGGTAAATTCTTCGCCCCAAATACGATAAGGCCAAGAATCAACAATAAAATAATGCCTGGGACGCCGATTTGATTAAACATAAGCTCCCCCCTTTCAGTTCTTCCGTTTATTTTCTAAAAAAGCGCACAATGCTAGCCCAATTTCGAAAATAGAGATTAATAAAATCATTGCGGTAATATCCGAAATAAAGTCAGGTGGAGTTAAAACAACAGCAGTTATACAAAAGATGGGATATAAAAATTTACGAAATTTCTTAATTGTAGTCGGGGATATGATTCCTAGATGAGTTAAAAAAACCATAAATGCGGGGATTTCCAGTATTAATCCGGCCAATAAACAGATCATAAATACGAACTGAAAGTAATCGGAGAAGTTATACATCGTATTCATACTCAGTTCCTCGGTAACACCCAGAAAAAAGGAAAATAAAAATGGTGTCAGGAAGTAATAGCCAATGAGCACTCCAAGAAAAAAGAGGATAGATACGATAATTGAGAAAACTATAAAGCCCTTTGTGATATTCTTGCTAATTGCCGGCTTAATAAAAAGAAACAATTGCATAATTAAGATTGGAAATGACAAACACACGCTTTGAAGGAGCATCGTTTTAGCATAAATAGAAACGGATTCCGTGACTTTAAAAACATTTAGTTCAATTTCGTGAGCAATTGCTGACGATTTCAACAAATTCACAACATATGGCGATGTAAAATAGGTAATGATTAAACTCGTTAAAAATGCAGCTACGAAATAAAGTAATCTCTTTCGAAGCTCATAAAAATGTTCAATAAATTTCTTGGAATCGTTATCATAAATACGAGGTTCTTCAATAGCGCTTATTTTTTCAATTTCATTTAACATTTTCTCTCCCAAGTATTACGAGTAATAGTATTCGGATTGCTAAGATCGAAACGCCGATGGAATTTGACTTAATCTCCCTCCTTCCAGCATATCATTTCAATATTCTTTAAAATATCCAAATAAAAGAAATACAACCCAAATATTTACTTGGTAATATTTATTATAGTTATATTAATAATTCTTTCAAATAGGACCATTAGCTCAAAAAGTATGATTGCCTAAATATGAAACTGAACTACGAACTTTGATCTTAGACGATGCTTGATAATGTGAATATATAGTTGTATAATAAGGTTCCAAAATTAGATATTTGAGGCTGGCTGGGATACTGGTGTTCCTCTAGGTCTTCAAAACCTTTTGGGAGATTATTGGATCTCCGGTGGGTTCGATTCCCACACAGTCTCGCCATTAATTCATTCACAATGTCCATTTTCGGATCTCTTTTACTCTCTGGGTAAATTGTAAGTGGTCCAGAAGTTCGAGAAACTTAACTAGATTTTTTCTTGGTATACTTAAGATCTCCCTTGCATCTTGCAGAGAAAATGGAAGTTGTTGTGTTGCGTGATATAGTAATTTATATTGATCCTCAAAAGTTTCATAATGAATAAGATGTTTATCGCCTATTGGATAACCCAGTTTTTTCGTAATCATGAAATGATATGATTCATGTTCAAATCGACTTTGAATATTTTCGCTTCTCAAGTATTCCCCCCATTCCTTCACCTCCATCCGATCCTGCTTTAAATTGTCTAAAACTCTGTCAAATTTCGACACAAGTTCTTTCGGGATATGAGGCTCAAAATCTGTCAAATAAATAATGTGCTGCTCCCTTGCAATGGTTCCCTTTTTTATTTCTTTTTTTATTACCGCTTCAATTAGTTTTTTAGGAAACTTTCTTTCCAAAATTTGAATGCACTCTGCTTTGCCTATCCCGATTCGAAAAGGATTTAATCCATGGTATTTGTGCACTTCAGCCTTTACCTGCGATCCTGCATCTTTATAAACTTCCCTAGAAGTGAAAAAACTAGGCTCGATTTCAACAATTTGATCGCTGTCTATCATCCCATTTAGTATTACGTCGATTTGATCGCCGCTAATTGACAATGACTTAATTATTTCATTCTTGTCCAAACTTTTTTTTGTTGATAATAGATCTAGTACTCTTTCTTCCGGATTTGCTTCTCTTTGTTGCAATAATTTCTGAATCGTTTCTTCACCAAATCGATATTTTTCGCCGGCCGTACCAATAACCCATCCGCCACCAATGGTTTCTGGAGGTGAAGGTCGTCTTATAATAAAACGATCGCCGCGTTTAACGACAATCGGATTCTTTAATCGAATTTGACACAAAACTTCAGAGCTTTCGCGTAATTCATTACGATCGAAGAACACAATGTATCCCGAAGATTCAGTTGTTCCACAATAAAAATGGATGGGGGTACGTTGTTTTACAGGATATTGAAGATGATTTACTGAGTTAAGTGACACATCAATCATCGTACTTAGTGTGAAATGGGTCGATGTGACGATAACATCGCCCCTCTTTATTTTGCTTTGTTTAAGTGCACCACCTATATTTATGGCTACTCGCTGACCTGCCGAAGCTTTATCTTTAGAACAGTTATGTATTTGAACTTCCTTTGCCTTTACGGCGCATTGTTGTGGCAATACGGTTAACGTATCCCCTTTATTTACAACCCCTTCGTATATCGTCCCTCTTACAACGACTCCATGACCGTGAATGGTAAAAACCTGGTCAATCGGTAATCTTAAAGCTCCGTTAGAAACGCGTTGCGGGATTTTTTTCAACTTCTCATGTAGCGATAGCTTAAGTTCATACATCCCTGTTTTGCTTATATTATCCACAAACAACACTTCAACTCCTTCAAAAATGGAGCCTTTTACAACCTTGTTTATATCTTCCACTACCATCTTCAGAAAATCATGTTCTACCCTATCAATTTTCGTGACAACGATTAGGCCATTCACGATCCCTAACAGCGTTAGAATTTCAATATGCTCTCTCGTCTGGGGCATTACCCCTTCATCTGCGGCAACGACCAGGATGACAAGGTCTATCCCTGCGACCCCCGCAATCATTTTTTTTATGAATTTTTCATGTCCCGGTACATCGATAATGGATGCTTCTATACCAAATAATGAGAATTGAGCATAACCTAGCTCAATGGAGATATTTCTTTCCTTTTCTACTTTCAAACGGTCGGTATCAATATTCGTTAATGCCTTCGTTAATGAAGTCTTACCGTGGTTAATATGACCAGCGATTCCAATCGTATAATACATAGTTTGATCTCCAATGCTATTCAATAGTTTTAAATCATCCGGGTCCCAAAGATCTCGTTTAATCCTTGCGCAACAATCACAATTTCGTCCGCCTGTATCGTCCTAGCATCTAGAAGAAGAGCATTCTTATGAATTCGAGCAATGATGGGAGGATCATTCTTTCGTAGTTCTCTTTCCAACCACTGTACATCGAATCGATCGGAATTAATGGCGACAACAAAAGAAGGCAATTTTACATCAGGCATCGACCCGCCACCGATCTCAGAGTAATCTGGAATGATTTCAGCATATGGTTTATAGTCGTCTAACAGTAGGTCACGAAGTTCCTCTGCCTTTTTCTTAATTTCTTGTGGCGTAAGCAGGATATCTCTAAGTGTAGGTAGTTCTTCTACCAACTTTTTTTCATCAAGATACAATAATAGCGTGGATTCTAAAGCAGCGAGAGTTAACTTATCCGGTCGCAAGGCTCTGATGAGCGGATTTTTCTTTAATGTATTAATTAGATCGCGTCTACCAATAATAATGCCGGCTTGAGGTCCTCCTAACAATTTATCGCCGCTAAAGCTGATCAAATCTACTTTTTTGTCGACAATCTCTTTAATAAACGGCTCGTTTCCGATATTGTGTTTTTTCAAATCGTATAATACACCGCTGCCAAGATCCTCATACACCGGAATATGATGCTTCTGTCCGAGCATGACGAGGTCTTCAGTCATTACAGAATGCGTATATCCATTCATTACAAAATTGCTCTTGTGAACCTTAAGCAACATAGCCGTATTCTCATTGATTGCTCGCTCATAGTCATAAGTATATGTGCGGTTAGTTGTACCAACTTCGTTAAGAACAGCCCCGCTTTCCTTCATGATGTCAGAAATACGAAATGATCCGCCGATTTCAACAATTTCACCTCGGGATACAACAACCTCCTTTCCTGAAGCTATTGCCTTGAGTATCAGAAATACAGCAGACGCATTATTATTTACAACCAAGGCTGCTTCAGCACCCGTCAAAGTCGTAATAATTTGTTCGACGATATCATGTCTGGATCCGCGCTTTCCCGTTTCAAGATTATATTCTAAATTCGAGTATCTTCCGGCTATTTTTGTTAGATGCTGATTAACCTCATTCGGAAGTACGGACCGTCCTAAATTGGTATGCAAAACAACGCCAGTGGCATTGACGACTGGAACCATCTTGGGTTTTAAACGCTTCCAAATATAATCGACAAAATCGTTTAGCAATTGGTCCTCCGATATGGATGTCAACTGCCCTGAGACGATATCGCTTCTCACTTCTTCAAGATACTTTTTTATTAATATTGTGATATAGTCGGATGATACTGCATGATTTTTTGCTATATTTTTTATAATGGGATTGTTTAATATGCTGGCAACAGAGGGAATAGAACGAAGGATCATATATTTCTCCTTGGTTTTAGTATAGGAATACTTAATTACATCAATTTATAGTGTATATTGTATGAAGGGATATCTTATGGTTTATTTTTTACAAGATGCCAATTATAGTATAAGTATATTTATTTTCATAATTTATTCCTTTTGAATCAAAGTATAATCATAGTTTCTGTATCAAGCAACCGCTAAAATTGAAATTCTAAATAATTCTTAAGATGGAATGTTGCTCTTCAGATCGTGTAGAATAACGAATTCAAATTTTTTATGTTGCAATATGTAAAAATCCCTTTCAGCCAACAAAAGTTAAGTCATCGTTTCAGATGTACTTTTCCATTTGAGTGCTAAAAGGGATTATATCAACATGTATTTAATTGTTTCTAGCGATTAAATATCGTGGAAAACAGCCAATTCAGCTTCGATGGCAGCTTTGATCTTCTCGACGCATTCTTCCGTCGTTGCCGCGAATACACGGTTACCATTCACCAGTGCATATGGACGGAGCTTGCATAGACCGCAAAGATTCATGCAATCCGCCCGCAGGACAGCGATTTCGGGATACAATTCCTCCAGATGCTCAAGCTCCAAAGCACTCATCAAGTTGCTGTCGCAAATCTCCACAACAACAATCCCCATCCCCATCTTTATCACCACTATTCATTTGACAATTCGTTCATTCATTATGAGGAAAACGCATGAATTTGTCAAATCGATCGTAGGGATTGATCAATGGATGAGGGATTCCGCACCATCGATATAAATTTCCGTACCGGTAATATGGGAAGCATCATCCGATGCCAGAAAGGCTACGAGCTGAGCAACCTGTGATGGCTGTCCCGGTCCGTCCGCCAAAGGCTGGTCTCCCTCCGGATATTCAATCGGAATCGTCACCTCGTCCAGCTCCGGCTTCGCAATGGTGCTCTCATCAATATTCGTTGCAATCGCGCCTGGGCATATGGCATTCACCCGAATTTTGTAACGGGCGAGCTCCAGCGCCGCCATCTTCATGAAAGCCACCTGTCCCGCCTTCGTGGTGCTGTATGCGGAGAAACCAAACCCGGTAAACACCCGGTTTCCGTTAATGGAGCTTGTAATGATGATGCTTCCGCCATGATCCTTTAAGTAAGGAATCGCGTATTTTACCGTAGCAAACGTTCCTCTCAAATTTGTGTTAATGGTCGCATCCCATTCATCCAGCTCCATGATCTCGATCGGAGCCTTGGTCCCATTAATACCGGCATTCGCAAATACGATATCAATCTTTCCCCACTGCTCAGCGGCTTGACTGAAGCAATCCTTCAGCGATTCCGCTTTGGAAATATCGCAGTTGCCCGTGAGCACCTCGCCCCCGCCATCTTCTATGGTTTTCTTCACATTTTCTACGCGTTCACGATCGATGTCGATCAACAGCAGTTTAGCTCCTTGCTCTGCCATAAGAAGGGCTGCGGCCCGGCCGATTCCGGAACCAGCACCGGTAACGATGGCTACTTTACCATCCAAACGTTGATTTGTTGTCATTGCCACAACCTCCTCGTTTAAGTTTTCATGATTATAGATAACCCAATGAGTCCGTATCTGAATCTTGGCAATCCGAGCCTGCCATGCAGCTAGCAGCAATCAAAGCATATCCCTTCGGTAATGCCTAACCCGATAGAAAAAAAGAAATCGTCCCCCGCCTCATGGTAACACCTTACCACACGAGCCGTAAGAACGATCTCTTTGCATTCATTTCCTATGAGAGGATCGGGTCTTCCAGGCCTATCGTTGGAATACCGCAGGTTTTACGCATACCGGCTTGGATTGCGAAACCGTATATCCAGTAAAGTCAAGCTTTCCGTCTTCCGGATTCACGTTAAACAATACCAGGTTATTCCCGTCCCGATTGGCAACGATAAGGAATTTGCCCCCCGGCATGAGCGTAAAATGACGCGGATGGCCGCCCTCCGTCGAAATATATTGAACCGGACTTAAACGACCGGTATCTTCATGCACGTTAAATACTACAATGCTGTCATGTCCGCGGTTCGATCCGTATACCGTTTTGCCATCCGGGGACACGGCGATTTCGGCACAATAGCTCTCCCCGTCAAAATCCGCAGGCAATGTCGATACCGTTTCCAGCACCTCTAAACGTCCTGCTTCTTGATCATAGCGAAGCACTGTGACACTGGAATTCAGCTCGTTGATGACATAAGCATAGGCACCGCTTGGATGGAAAGCCAAGTGACGGGGCCCTACGCCGGCATCCAGCTGGGTTTCGCCGTGAAAGCTCAGCTCTTGCTTATTCTCATTTATCGTGTATGCAAGAATCTTGTCCAATCCCAGGTCCTGTACGAACACATATTGACCATCCGGACTATAAAATGCCGAGTGCGCTCTGGATTGCTGATCATCATGCACTTCCACGAGATCCGCATGTTTCTTCTCATCCAGCAGTCTGTCGGCTTGTCCATGCTCACCGATCGAATGAAGACCTACCAGGCCTCCATGATAACTCGAAACTATCAGATACTTGCTGGATTCATCACGCTGAATGTGGCAAGTGGAGCTGCTGACACTGCGGGTACGATTCAATTCGGTCAGTTTGCCGGCCTCCGAGTCAATTTCAAAGCTGATGACCTCGGCTGCTTTGCCGCCTTGCTCTGCAATTTCGCCGATGGCATACAAACGTCCGTTATCCGGATCGACGTTCAAGAAAGTGGGATTCTTAATGCCGGATACTTCATCGAGCAGCTTCAGTTCGCCGCTGTCCTCGTTAAATTCATAAACACATACCCCGCTTTGATTATCTTCCGCATACGCACCAGTAAACAGCAGTGTGCGCTGTGATGGATTCGCCATAATATCCGATCTCTCCTCTCGTATATCTATCATTTTCATGTCCTATGTAGTGATGCTTCCAGTTACCATGTTAACTTCAACCCTGATGAAAATCAAATGACTTGCCGTTTGCAGCCTGTTTGTCTTTTGCCATACCGGGTATGTATGTATTACATTGACTGAAGGAGGTATTCCCATGAAACAACCGAACAGCGAAGAAGTGCGCAATCATCAGGACACGGAGAACGACTCCCAAGAACAACGCGACAAGGTGAAGAACCATCAGGATGTGGAGCCTCAGGCTGAGAATTGGAACCCCCGGGATCTTCCCGATCCAGACGATAAAAATCAATCTAAATCCTAATCGGGCAATATAAGAAAGGCCGCATGGACACTGCCATGCGGCCTTCTTATATAGGTGATGAGTCTCTTTGGCTTGGATGATTATCCTTCCAAAAGCAGCGACTCCGGATCTTCGAGGAGCTCTTTCACGGTTACCAGGAAGCGAACCGCCTCGGAACCGTCAACGATCCGATGATCGTAAGACAATGCGATGTACATCATCGGACGATTTTCCATGCGTTCAGCATCAATCGCTACCGGGCGAAGCTGGATTTTGTGCATGCCGAGGATACCCACCTGAGGCGTATTCAGAATCGGCGTGGACAAGAGCGAGCCGAAAACGCCGCCATTCGTAATCGTAAACGTACCGCCTTGCAGTTCAGACAAGGACAGCGCGTTATTGCGGGCTTTGGCAGCCAGATTCCCGATTTCCTTCTCAATCTCGGCAAAACCAAGACGATCGGCATCGCGAACGACCGGAACGACAAGCCCTTCTTTGGCGGATACCGCAATACCGATATCATAGAATTTCTTCACGACGATATCGTCGCCGTCGATTTCGGCGTTCAGATGCGGGAATCTCTTCAACGCACCCACGACCGCTTTGGTGAAGAAGGACATGAAACCGAGCCCTACGTCATGCTTCTCTTGGAATGCTTGCTTACGACGCTTGCGCACGTCCAGGATCGCGGTCATATCCACTTCATTGAAGGTCGTCAGCATGGCAGCCGTATGCTGCGCTTCGACCAATCGATTCGCAATCGTTTGACGACGACGGGACATGCGGGTACGTTCAACCGGTTTGCCATACTCGGCAGCAGGTGCTTGTGCTGCCGGTGCAGGCGTTGAAGCTGCCGGCTTGCTAGGCGCAGCAGACGGCTTAGCTTCGTTATGATTCTTCACATCATCATGGTAAATCCGACCGATCGGGTCGCGGCCCTGTACCTGGTCCAGATCAATCCCGCGTTCACGAGCCAGTTTGCGTGCGGATGGCGATGCAGTCAGGCCTGCTCCTTCCTCGTTCTGAGCCGGTACCGGAGCTTGCGGTTTCGGTGCTTCTGCGGCGGGTGCCGAAGCAGCTTCCGTTTGCACGGAGGCAGGAGCTTCAGCCGACTTCGGCGCCGATGCGCTTGCAACGCCTTCCTGCGGAGAAATTTGACCGATCACTTCGCCGATCGTTACGTTCTCCCCTTCTTGACGAAGGATTTTTTCCACAACGCCTTCAGACTCTGCGCTAATTTCAAGATTAACCTTATCCGTTTCTAACTCGAGCAGCACATCACCGATGTTGACGCTATCCCCTTCCTTCACGTGCCATTTGAATATCGTTCCTTCGGTGATGGATTCGCCCATAGCTGGTACAGTAATTTCGCTCACAGCCGCTACCTCCCCAATGAGATCTCTTGATTTATAGTTTTACGATTAAGGGCAAAAGAAATGATGGTCTGTTGCTCATAAGCATGAACATCCTGATACCCGCTAGCAGGGCTCGAACGCTCAGGACGTCCGCTGTAACGGACCTCTGTGCCTTTAGGTGCAATTTCACGAATTCTCGGCTCCATGAAGCTCCAGCCGCCCATGTTCTGAGGCTCTTCCTGAACCCACAGAATCTCTTTCAGGTTCGGATACTTTTGCATCACACGGGAAATTTCTTCTTTAGGGAAAGGATACAACTGTTCCACACGAAGAATGTGGATCCAGGATTGGTCCTCACCCTTCTGCTTATCCAGCGCGTCTTCCAAGTCGATCGCAATTTTCCCCGAGCACAATACAAGGCGTTCCACCTTCTTAGGTGTTTGACCTAGACCCGGCTGTTCCATTACCTTCTGGAAACCGCCCTCGCTGAACGCGTTCACAGGCGACGCGACACGCGGGTTACGGATCAAGCTCTTCGGAGCCATAACCACCAGCGGCTTGGCATCGTCCGTGTTGGTCAGGGAAGCCTGTTTGCGCAGCAGGTGGAAATATTGGGCGGCCGAAGTCAGATTCGCAACCGTCCAGTTATCCTCGCCGCTCAGCTGGAGAAAGCGTTCCAATCTAGCACTGGAGTGCTCTGGGCCGTTTCCTTCATAGCCGTGAGGAAGCAGCATCACCAAGCTGGACTTCTGTCTCCACTTCGAACGGCCGGCCGTAATGAACTGGTCGATGATCACCTGTGCACAGTTGACGAAATCGCCGTACTGCGCTTCCCAGATCACCAAAGTCTCGGGAGAGTACACATTGTAGCCATATTCAAATCCAACGACCGCAGCTTCGGTCAGCGGGCTGTTGTGGATCGCGAACGATGCCTTGGCTTGCGGCAGCCGGTGCAGCGGGCAGAAGGTTTCTCCATTGACCGCATCGTGAAGCACCAGGTTTCGATGGGCAAACGTTGCACGTTCGGCATCCTGTCCCGTAATCCGGATCGGCTTGCCGTCAGCAAGAATCGTAGCGAAGGCCAGCGTTTCGGCATGACCCCAGTCCACCTTCTCGCCCTCGTCAAGCGAGTTGCTGCGCCGCTCGAGGATGCGTTGAAGCTTCGGATATACCGTAAAGCCTTCAGGCCACTGCAGGAGCTCGCGGTTAATGCCGCGCAGCACCTCTGCAGATACATTCGTCGCGGCTTCCGTCTTGGTTTTGCCGTCCGTAGGGTTCAGTCCGAGCAGAATCTGATCAACCGGATCCTTCGTCTTCACGTTCTCATAAGAGTTCTTCAAGACCTCCACGACGCCATTCTTCAAACCGTCCACTTGTTCTTGGGTCAGAATGTTTCCATCCATCAGTTTCTTCATATAAATCGTGCTGACGGTTGGATGGTTCTTCACCTTCTGGTAGATCAGCGGCTGGGTCGTTTCCGGATCGTCCGTCTCGTTGTGGCCATATTTCCGGTAGCCGACAAGATCGATCAGAATGCTCTTCTTGAACTTGTTGCGGTAATCACTGGCAAGACGGGCCACTGCGATACACGCTTCCGGATCATCCGCGTTCACGTGGATAATCGGAATCTCATAACCTTTTGCCAAATCGCTCGCATAATGAGTCGATCTGGAATCCTTGCCTTCCGTCGTAAATCCGATGCGGTTGTTCACGATGATGTGAATCGATCCGCCCGTACGGAACGCAGGCAGTTTATTGAAGTTCAAGGTTTCCGGCACAATGCCTTCGCCAGGGAACGCGGAATCGCCATGAATCTGAATGCTCAGCGCTTTGTTCACATCCTGCTTCGGATAACCCGCTTCGCTGCGATCCTCCTGGGCGGCACGAGCAAAGCCCTCTACTACCGGATTGACGTATTCCAGGTGACTCGGATTGTTCGCAAGCGTGATCCGAACCTGCCGGGCTTCATCCTTCTTCAGGTAACGGTCCGCGCCCAAGTGGTACTTTACGTCGCCCGTCCAGCCGTAGTTGATGCCCATGGAGCCTTCGGACGGCACCAAGTGTTTATTCGGAGAGTGCATGAACTCCGAGAAAATCTTGCCGTAATCCTTGCCCAGTACATGAGCCAGGACGTTCAAACGTCCGCGGTGCGCCATACCCACGAGAATGGAGTTGACATCCGCTTCGGCCATTTGGCGAACGATCTCGTCGAGCAGCGGCACGAGTGCCTCGTTGCCCTCAACCGAGAAGCGCTTCGCGCCTACGAACGTGCGATGCAGGAATTCCTCGAACTGCTCGGCTTCGAGCAGCTTCTTCAACAGTCCCCTGCGCTCTTCAACGCTCATGTCGGTCAAGTAGCGGCCAGATTCGGCCTGCTGATTGAGCCACTTGCGTTCTTCTTCATCGTGGACGTGGCTAAATTCATAGGCAATGGAGCCTGTATATAGTTGCAACAGCCGCTGGATTGCCTCTAAGCCGTTCTTGACATCGCCAGGAGCCTCCTCCCAGACGATCTCTGCAGGCAGGGCGGCCAAATCCGCTTGGCTGAGTTGGTAGCTTTCCGGTTGAAGCAGACGCGTGTCGGCTTCGTTTCCGATTCCAATCGGATCAATGTCGGCGGCCAGATGACCGTAGGTTCTAATGTTCCACACCAGTTTGCCGGCAGCTACCCCTTTTTTCATCAATTGCGGGTCGTAGCTAACACCTTGTCCCTGCGAATCCGCTTTCTTTTCATTGTTTTCCAAAGATGGAGGCGGCCCCCAGCTGGCGAACAGCTCGCGGTATCCTGGCTCCACAGATTGCGGGTCTTGCAAAAACTTCTCATACTGATCTTGAATGTACCCCAAGTTCGGACCGTGATATTTCTGCCATGGTCCCTCTGTCATTCTGTCAAGGGTCTTCATCGCTGACTCCCTCCGTCAGATTATTTTGATTGCTCAAGGACGGAATTTCTAATTTTACATTTTGCATACTACATTTTACATTAAATAAACGTTTTCTTACGATTACATTATAATACACTTGGCCTCCATACCGAAAATACCCTTTATATATAATAATGATCTCAGAAACAGATGAATTTGCGTCAATTTTTTGACGTTTTGTCCGCTCATTCACCAGTTCTCTGTATGGAGTTCCATTTAACCCCATTTATTCGGAAAAAATATCCTCTTCCAGCCAGTCCATCTGCCGCAGCGGCTCGGGCCCGGTGTCCATCCCCAGCAATTGAAGAAGCTGTTTGGCGTTGTCGGAAGCATCGCCGCCTGAATTGTTGTTGAAGATGATCCAGCACTGCTTCGCTTTCTTTAGCAATTGTTCTATCCATCCTCTCAGCTGTTCCAATTCTCCCGAACTGTAACGGTACAAATACCGGACCTCTCGCCAGTTGGGCTGACCGCTGGAATGCCACCCATCGGCGTTGCGTCCGTGCATCCGGATCATCACGGCCTCCGTGCCGGATGTCTCAAGTACGACCGGCACCGATCCGATACCGGCTTGCGGCTCGTCAGCTATGCTGTGGATCCAGCCCTCGCTCCGCATAAATGCGAGGGTCTTCTCGCGAAACTCCGGCGCATACCAGCTCTGATGGCGAAACTCCAAGGCTACCGGAACGTCCTTCATCCATTCCCGCGTACGCTTCAGAGTGTCCACATGCTTGCGTTCGCAACCAAACCATGGCGGGTATTGGAAAAGCACGGTCCTTAATTTGTCCGCCGCTCGCAATTCTTCGACCGATGCAAGCAAATGATCGAACATCGCTTTTACGCTGGGGTATCTGTCCTTGCCCTGTCCGCGGGCATGTCCTGTCATGCCCTGATAGGCCTTTACAATAAAACCGAAATGGTCCGGGACGGCTGCCGCCCATTTTGTCATTTGTTCCGGCGAGGGTATGGCATAGAACGAATTGTCCATCTCCACGATGGGAAAATGCCTGCTGTACATTTCCAGTTTATCTGCAGGCCTTGCCCCTTCGTCATACAGCTTGTCATGATCTCCCCACCCGGACAAACCTACCTGAATCACATCTTTTTGATTATCTTCCTTTGACATAACAATCCTCTCATCCACATGATTTACCATATCGGGGACTTCTATTAATTAACCTGATACGGGTGATTTCAAAAGCAGGCAGCCCCATACTGATTTTACCATTGCCTTGATTTCGTTCACTTCCGATCATAAAAAACATGATGGGCTTCCAGTTTTCCGTCCAGGATCTCGATCCTTCCATGCGAATAACGGGGCTGCCGCCTTTTATCCGTAGCGGAACCGGGATTGAACAGCAGGACCCCCTGTACCTCTTCTTTAAAGGGGATATGGGAGTGGCCGAACAAGATGCAGTCCACTTCCGTATCTGCAAAAGCTTTTCTGGCTCGTGATGGCGTCGTTCCGCCTTGACCGTGTCCGTGCACAATCCCGATGCGCTTGCCCTCGATTTCAACCCGTTTTTTATATCCAAAGCGTTCCACGATCCGCGCGTCATCCACATTACCGGCCACTCCCTCCACGGGAGCATATTGACTTAACAGCTCGTAGAGCTCCCAATCGGACCAGTCTCCGGCATGAAGAATAAGCTCCGATTGCTGTAAATCTTCTAGCAGCGGGTCTGGCAGTTCCTTCGCTTTTTTGGGCATATGGGTGTCTGACAATACCGTAATCCGATATGGGCGGCTCATTGGGATGCACCTCTTCTTATAGTTATGTAATGCTGCAATATCAGCCATCTGACATTCATCTATATCCTACCAAATAAACGAAATCAAATAAAACCGCACAGGGAACTGCGCGGTTTTTCATGTCTTCTTTTAAGCCAGAAAAAATTTCCAATTCAGTTTTAGTTTGTCCGCCCGCCGAATAGAATGTACGAGCAAGCAGGTACAAGCTGTGTTATCCATGATCCAGACGAGAGGTGGAAGTTGATGAGTATTCTAATTAGCTACATGATCCTTGGCCTTTCCCTATCAGCCCCCGTTGGTCCGATTAATGCGGCGCAGCTTGATAAGGGGATCAAGAAAGGGTTCTGGCATGCTTGGCTGTTTGGCATTGGTGCGGTCCTTGCGGATATCCTGTATATGGTCCTCGTCTATCTCGGCGTTGTTCATTTTCTGAATACGCCGTTCATGCAGACATTCCTCTGGCTGTTCGGCGCTTTTGTCCTTATCTATTCCGGGCTGGAAAGCATCCTGAACGCCAATAAAGTGACGATCAGTCAAGAAAAAAGCGATGATTCGTTATGGAAAAGCATGCTCTCCGGGTTTCTCATGTCCGTCTCGAATCCGATGACGATTCTGTTCTGGCTCGGCATCTACGGATCCATCCTGGTCAAAACGGCTGCGGACGAAGGGTCCGGGAACCTGTTTCTCTACAGCGTTGCCGTCATCGCCGGGGTCGTGCTGTGGGATTTGTTCATGGCCGCGCTCGGCAGCATATTCCGCCGATATTTAAACGAGCGGGCGCTTTCTCTCATTTCGGTGCTTTCCGGGATCTCGCTAATCGTGTTTGGCGTTTATTTCGGAATTCGGGCTCTGGCATTGCTTTATCCGCTCGTATTCTAACGGGCCGGTTTGGGGCTAAGCTTGGGCTTTTCCCTCTCCATCAGGCGGCCCTGACCGGATTTTTTCCACACGGAACGCATGCATAATACGACCAGTCCGATTAACAATATGAACCCGAGACTGATCCAGAGTCCCGGCCGACTCGTCGGGTGCAGGGCGGTTCCGCTGACGGCAGCCGCTATGAGTATCATTCCGATGTATCTTTTGACCTTGCCCCATCCCGTAAGCTCGATCAGCCGGCCTGCCGATATCAGGATAAAAAACCAGTTATACAGCAGCATAAGGCCTGCCGCAGTTGTCAGGTACTCGTAAATCTTGCCGGGCATGAGCAGAGACAGCACGATGGATACAATCAACCCGGCGGCGGTTAGGGAAAGGGAGAAGATGGGCGTATCGCGCTTAAACATTGTTCTGGAAAACAGCTTGGGCGCATCCTTATCCTCGGATAACGTGACCAGCATCGTGGTTACGGCATACAGCGAGGCAACCATCGTCGAGAATCCGGCAATGATTAAGACCGCATTGAATAGATGGGGGATAAAAGGCAGTTGATACGAGTTAAGCGCTACAACGAAGGGGCTTTTCGTCGTGGAGAAGCGATTCCAGGCTACCATCATGACGGCCATGCCAATAGACAGCACATATACGATGGACAGCAGGAGAATCATCACCTTGCCCGATTTCGGCGCTTCCTTCGGATTCTTCAAGCGGACGGCCATCATTCCCATGACTTCAATTCCGCCGAAAGCATAAAACGCAAAGATCAAGGACGACCACACGCCTTTTCCGCCCGTCGGAAATAAGGCGTTCATGCTGCCCGGAACATGGGGCTTAGTCCCGCCTTTCAACCATCCCATCCAAGCGGCGGCGGCAATGACAAGAAACATGACGATGGCAGCGACCTTAATAACAGCCAACACATTCTCCAGGCGGTCGAAGCCCTTGGTGCCGATCCATATGACAAAAAGCCCCAGTACGGCATATCCTGATGCGAATATCCACATCGGAACGCCAGGAAACCAAAAGCGGGAGAAAATCGCCAGCGCGGTCATCTGGCTTCCCATGATCAACACTTCGGAGCACCAGTACATCCAACCTGTTGAGAAGCCTGCCCACCGGCCGTAGGCTTTTTTGGCGTAGGTTCGGAACGAGCCTTTTTGCGGATCCTCTGCCGTCATTCGCGCCAGCACATCAAACACGAAGTAGGTGGCCGTCGCCGCCAATATAATAGAAAGAAGAAAAGCCGGTCCGCCAAGCCGGATACCCAGTGCGGATCCGAGAAAATACCCCGTGCCGATCGTTGATGCAACTCCCAGCAGCGATAGCTGCCACCACTTCAGATTCCCTTTTACTTTCCCTGCCTCGGTCTTCGCTCCTCTGTTCACGGTTATGTCCTCCGGATGTCGTGATGTATTCGTTCAAAACTTTCCTTATTATGAAGGGATTCTCCGTGATTTATGTACCGTGCCGCCCAGCCTAAAAATGCCTTTAAAGTTCCATGAAGAGAAGACAAGCAAGCGGATTATGCAGCCCGGGGGCTGGATGCTCTCGCATATTTTGGCTGTTCCCCGAGAAGTATAAACGGAAGAAAGCAGAATTGGGGGATCACACATGTCATTAGCTCGCGGTATTCCAACGAATCAGGCGTTTATGATTATGATGCTCACGGCAGGTTTGACCAATCATGTCATGATCATCCCTGTGCTTCTGGAGAAGTCCGGACGGGATGCCTGGATCACCATTCTAGTGTCAGCCGTGTTATTTATGCCCTGGGTTCTGCTAGTTTACGGAATCATCAAAAAAGTCGGCCCCCGTTCGATCAAGCAAGCGTTGGACGAGAGCAGCGGCAAAGCGGCTCGCATGCTTGCAATGGGCATGTCCGGCTTGTATTTTTTCGCTTTTGCCTTCTATACCTTGAAGGAAGTCATCGATTGGACGAAATCGACCTATATGGTCCAAACCCCTGTCATTGCAACGGCCTTCGTGCTCATGATGCTGTGCCTTATCAGCATTAACCATGGAATCAAAACCATCGGCGTTGCCGCCGGCATCTTGCTGCCTTGCGTCGTCTTGCTTGGCATATTCGTGTCCGTGTCCAACCTGAAAGTAAAAAACTACAGCTACTTGCTGCCTGTCCTTGAGGAAGGCTTCATGCCGGTGCTCAGCGGAATCCCGATCATGTTCGGGGGATTGTCCCAATTTATCCTAATCTTATTTCTGCGGCCTCACCTGCAGAAAAAGCCCGGTTTCTTGACGTTCCTGCTCATCCATCTGGTTCTCATCTTCCTCACGTTTGGACCCACGATCGGCGGCATTGCCGAATTTGGTCCAGAAGAAATGAAGCTTCAGCGGTACCCCGCCTATGAGCAATGGCGTCTCGTGAAGCTGGGCAAATTCGTGGAACACGTCGATTTTTTATCCATCTTCCAGTGGCTTAGCGGAGCTTATGTCTCCATTTCCATTTCGATTTTTTTGCTCTGCGAAACCCTTCTTCCCAAGTCCAGACAGAGCGTTGGCGTATTAGCCGCCACCACGCTGCTCATCATACTGTGCGCCTCACCGATCAGCAATTTGAAAATGTATTATGCCATGGCCGACTATTTCTTGCCCGCATCCGCCGTTTATATCACCATCCTAAGCCTCCTGTTATTCTTCCTGATCCGCAAACCGAATCAGCAGGAGCCGCAGGATGCCAGTTCCACGAAAGGAGATACGCCGCAATGAACATGACCGAACAGCAGCTGCGCGATCGTTATGCCGATTCCGATGACGTCTATATAACGTCCTACCCGGGAATGGATGAAGAGCCTTGGGCGATTATGGTTTACAGCCCGATGATGTGCGATTCGAAAGTGTTGTCCGAGATCTTTTTGCCTGTCATCAGCAAGGAATGGAATACTTCCGTTTCGCAAAAGCATCCGCTTGACCCGACCAGCCTTGAATATTATCTTACGCTGGATGTCGCCGATGCCGATTTGGAGTCCGTCGATGACATTGTTTATTCCGGCTACGTTGCCTTGTATTTTCCCAAGGACGATAAGCTGTATTCGTACAGCGCCGGCAAAACCATCGGCCGAACGCCGGAAGAAAGCGCCACGGAAACCTCGGTCAAAGGACCTCGCGACGGGTTTGTCGAGGAATTGGATATCAATGTAGCACTTATCCGCAAAAGGCTGAAATCACCGGGACTTGTCTATTCCTCCTTTAAGCTTGGAGACAAAAGCAAAACCACCGTCGGCATCATGTATTTAAAGGACAAGGTCATACCGGAGACCGTCACAGCCATCGTGGACAAGCTAAACCATTACGCCGGGGATCCTCCCGTAGGGATCGGCGAGCTTGCGGAGCATCTGACTCCATACAGGTTCAGCGTGCTTCCCATGTTTGACTACACGGGGCGGACGGATCTGGCATACGACTCTCTGACCCGCGGCCGATTGGTCATTATTTTGCAGGGGAGCCCCGTCCTATTGATTGCACCTGCGAGCTTCATGCAGCTGCTGTTCGCTGCCGAAGACCCCCAAATGCCGTTCTATTTCGTGATGCCTTGGAGAATTCTGAGAATGTTCGGGTTCCTGATTTCCATTTTCCTTCCCGGCTTCTATATAACGCTATTAGCCTTTCACCAGGATCAAATCCCTTTTCCGCTGCTGGCAACGGTTGCAAATACCCGGCTCGGCCTTCCGATCCCGACCGGGTTTGAGATGCTGATCATCCTGTTTCTCCTCACTCTGCTGCGGGAAGCCGGCATGCAGATGCCTTCTCCGATCGCGTCAACCATTACGGTGGTTTCCGGTATCATTATCGGCGATGCGGCGATTCGGGGCGGTTTTTTCTCCCCGACGATGACCGTCATCGGGGCCCTATCCTTTGTGGCGGGGTCTACCCACTCCAATCAGGATTTTGTTGTCAGCCAGACGATCATGCGTTTCTTTGTCCTTACCCTGTCCTCGGTGTTCGGTTTATTCGGTTTCTTCATATCGGTCTTCATGATCGTTCAATATGCAGCAAACCATAATCCGTTCGGGCAGCCGTACCTTGCCCCCTTCTCGCCCTTCTCCAAATCCAAAGTCCTGGGCAATCTCTTGCGATTTCCGGGGAAACGGAAAAAGGGCGGCGCGTTATGAAGCGGGTATGGATACTCGTATGTCTAACGTCTCTGCTGCTCTCAGGCTGCTGGGACAACAATGAAGTCCAGGATATCAACTACATCACGGCGCTCGGCGTAGATTACAAGGACGAGAAATATATCATTTATGTGCAGATGCTTGACTTTGCCACGATTGCCAAACAAGAATCGAACAAACAGACGGAGAAAGCGCCTATCTGGGTTGGCCGAGGAACCGGGACCACGTTGACTGAAGCCCTCATTGATCTGTACACGTCGAGTCAACAGCGGGTCTCTTGGGGTCATGTGACGGCTTTGGTGCTTAGCGAATCGGTATTAAAACCTAAGCTGTTGGCCCAAGTGTTCGACTTGACCAACCGTTCCCAGGAAATCCGGTATACGAAATGGATATACGGGACCAAGGATAAGATGGAGGATCTTTTTACGGTATCGCCGTTCTTTCAGCTCTCCCCCCTGCATTCACTGCTTCATGAACCCAGGGAAAGCTATGTCCAATTCTCGTTTATACGTCCGATCCAATTCGTGAACTTTATTCGTCTCTACAGGGAAAAAGCCGCCACCGTGCTGCTTCCCTCCCTTCATATTTCGACGCAGAACTGGTCGGAAAATCTAAAGCAGCATCCGATATTGGAAGTGAACGGTGGATTTCTGATCAAGAACAAGGAATTGATGGGCTGGCTCCCACGATCCGATCTGCTGGGGACCCGCTGGTTAGCATCGAATAATACTCACGCTGCCGTCGTCGTTCAGGCGGACGGTGAAGCCGTTGGGAGCATTCGGCTGGAGAAGCCCCAATCTACCATCGAAGTCATCCGGAAGCCAAACGATGCGTCGTATCGAATCAAGCTGAACGTCTTTGGGACGGTACAGAATATATACAAGCAGGTGGGGATTAAGGAAATGAAGCGATTAACGGAAGATACCCTGCGAAAAGAATTACTGAACACCTTCCGTAAAGCCGCATTGATTCACGCTGATCCCTATGAGCTGTGCCTCCAATTGTACCGAATCGATCCCAAACTCTGGAAGAAATTAGCGGATCAGAAAAAGGAAATCTACGACGAAACGACCCTTGAGGTTGATGTCGATGTCAACCTCCGATACTGGGGGCAGCGCAAAAGCCTGAACCGGTAATGAAACCTGTGCAATAATGAGAAACCCTGTGCTTGATAGCACAGGGTTTCTCTCGTAAGTAGCAGTTTCTGCCGCCTTTACATCATCTTTTTGATTTCATCTTTAATGGATTCCGCCTGCGGCCCGAATACGACCTGAACCGCGCCTTGACCCAGACGCATGACACCGGATGCGCCTAATTTTTTCAACTCCGAGTCCTTTACGGCCTTCTCATCTTTAACGACAAGGCGCAGACGCGTGATACAAGCATCGATGCTTGTAATATTATCCGCACCGCCGATGTTTTGCAAAACCTTGGCCGCCTTGGACTCATTGGATGCCGCGCCGGATGGAGCCGGGGCAGCTGTATCGCCCTCGTTAGAAACCGTATCCACGTCGTCATCCTCCTCGCGTCCAGGTGTTTTCAAGTTCAGCTTGACAATGAGGATTCTGAACAGCAGATAGTAAACGACTCCGAAAGCCAAGCCGACCGGCAGGAGCAGCCAAGCATTGGTAGACAGCTTCAGATTCACCAGGTAATCGATCAGGCCCGCCGAGAACGAGAAGCCCAAATGCACATCCAGTGCATACATGATCAACCCGGAAAGACCTGTCAAAATCGCATGCACCACATACAGTACCGGAGCAATGAACATGAACGCGAATTCAAGCGGTTCGGTGATCCCCGTCAGGAACGACGCCACTGCCGAACCGATAAAGATGGAGCCGACGAGCTTGCGTTTGGACGGCTTGGCGGTATGCATAAAGGCCAGCGCCGCAGCCGGCATCGCAAACATCATGATCGGGAAGAAACCGGACATGAACATACCGGCCGTCGGGTCTCCCGCAAAGAAACGCCACAGGTCGCCGTGAACGACTTCGCCCGCAGCATTGGTGTAATCGCCGATCTGGAACCAGGCGATGGAGTTTAATACGTGATGCAGACCCAGAGGGATCAGCAAGCGGTTAGCCGTACCGAAGATGAACGAACCGATGCCTCCCAGACCGACAACCCAGTTGCCGAAGGCGGAAATGCCATCCTGGATCGGGCTCCATATCATGCCGATCAGCACTGCCAGCACCATCGTGGAGGCTGCCGTGATGATCGGAACGAAGCGTTTACCCGCAAAGAAGCCCAACCAATCCGGCATCTTAATGTTGTGGAATTTATTATACAGGTAGGCGGACCACAGACCGACAAAGAAACCGCCAAGAACGCCCATATTCAGCTTCACGTCATCCGGTATAAACGGCATTTGCAGCGGCACTTGCGCCAGTACTCTTGTAAGCACCATGTACCCGATAAGGGCGGAAAGACCCGCAACGGCATCCCCGGCGAATCCGATCGCAACGCCGATCGCAAAAATAATCGGCAGATTATCCAGAATGGCAAGGGCGCCGGAAGTCATGAACGGAGTTACATATTGATTCAGAAAAGCTCCAAGAGCTCCCAAGGGTATGTCTTTTTGATAGTCGATCAATCCAAGCCCCTGCAAGATACCTGCCGCAGGCAACGTGGCCACCGGCAGCATAAGGGACTTACCCAGCTTTTGCAATTTAGCCAGCATGTCAATCATCCTTTCAACTTCAATAATTTAGCTTCTGCTGAAACCGTTTACATAATGCGTCGTTATAATAACCATTTTTTTTCATTCACCCCGGAAAAGAAAAACCTCAGAAAATCCTCCTCCTTGCGAGCATTTGTATTCATCATTTTAAGGCGGCATGGATGCCATTATCATTCTAGGGTCAACAAAAAAAGCCAAGAAGAACGGCGACTATGCATTAAATAGTCCGTTACTTCTTGGCTCATGCCCATGTTTATGGTAACACGCCTTAAAACGTATTCATTTGATGTTGTTATCTTAATTCACGTCTTCCTGTTTTGTCAACAACGAATATTTAATTCCCTATCGAATGGAATTATTTCAATTCGATGGTCATAACAGGACTTTGGCCGGACACGACATCACCGGTCTGACCGTCCACCTTGGAAGCCACTTCATCCGCATTGGTTACGATAATCGGCGTAATCGTCGGATAACCGGCGGCCTGGATCGCAGCCATGTCGAATTCGATGAGCGTCTGACCCGACTTCACCTGATCACCGGCTTGAACATGGCTTGTGAAGCCTTCCCCCTTCAAACCGACTGTGTTAATCCCGATATGGAACAAATATTGCAGGCCGGTTGCGGGATCCTCCAGCATGACGGCATGCTTGGACTTGATGACATGCGCAACGGTCCCGTCAAATGGCGCGATTAATTTGCCTTCGGCAGGCTCGATGGCAATGCCTTGGCCCATATGTCCGGCAGCAAATGCCTCATCGGGCACTTGGGACAAAGGCACGGCTTTACCCGTCAATGGAGCTGTGAGTTGAATGACTGTAGCTGTTTTTTTCTTTTTCCAACGATCAAACATGTTAAGATTCCTCCCTGGGTTGATTCTTTTGTTGTAGTCGGCCTGTGAAGAGCCGGTATAAATGCATAGCTAGAAAGCAGACCTCCGCTTCGGGCACTTTCTTGCCGAGTTCTTTCTCCATCATGCCTGCGAGACGTGTTGCCAAACCGTATTCCTGCGTGAACTTGGAGCGGATTTGTTCCGCAAACGGATTGTCGACATGGATTTCCTGATTCAGCATGCGGTCTACCGAGAATCTTAAATGCATGAGCAGACGAACATAATCCATGCTTCCCCGGTCAAAGGCGACCTGCCGCTCCTCTTCAATATATTTCACCAGGCTCCCCACCACGTTCGATGCCTTGACCAGATGGCCAACGGGTACATGACTGACGGCCGAATACACATGGTAGGTCAAGAAGCCAATCTCATCCTCGGGAACCTCTATATCGAAGGTCTTGCCGATCAATTCCGCTGCCTTGGCTGCGATATCATATTCTTTTGGGAAGCTGATCCGGGTTTCTTCAAGGAAAGGATTAATAATATCCATGCCTTTGCGGATTCTGTAGATCGTAAACTGGATATGGCTTGGAAGCGCCAGGTATACCTTGTCATTTAATGTGCCCGGAAATTCCTGTCCGATGAGATTCAGTATTTGATCCGTAATCTCCATCACCTGCGGATCAAATTCTTCCAGCAGATGGTGAGCTTGGCTCCACTGCTCCCGATCCTCCAGCCTGAACAGCTTTTCAATCCGCTTATCGTCCGAAGCGATCGTGCCGCCAATTTTTGCGCCGAAGCCAATGCCTTTGCCTAAGATGACGTATTCTGATTCTTTTTTGCCGCCAGTAACCATCACGACATTGTTACCAATAACACGAACGACTGTAAACAACTCGATCCCGCTCATTAACTTCCCCCTTTCCTTTAAGTTTAAACAGTGTTCAGTCATAGGATTCATATGCGGAGAAATACTCCCACCGCATGAACATTGAAAAAGCCAAGAAAAGACCCCCTTTAAAAAGATGTCTCTTCTTGGCTCATGCCCTGTTTCAGGTAACACGCCGTTTTATGTTTCTACTATGTTTCCATCATAAAACAACCCGCCTGCATTCGTCAACTTACGACATGCCCTTGCAAGGAACAGCACATTAGCGCCGTCATATCCCGATTTTGACTTGCTCGCTTATTACCCTATCCATGTCTGAAGGGTAAGGATGACCTCGCGGATTTGTAGCGGCTTGTGAAGGTAGCCGTTCGCACCTTCTCCAAGGAATTGATCCGAATCCCTCATCGCATTCGAGCTCATGACAATCAGAGGCAGATCGCTCCACTCCGGGTTCTCCCGAATCCGCTTCATCGTTTCGACGCCGTCCATTTCAGGCATGACCGTATCCAGCAATACCGCATCGATGGAGGGATGTTTGCTTAACAGCTCCAAGCACTCGAAGCCGTTCTGGGCTGTGTGCACGGTCAACTGGAGTTTCTCCAGCGCATTGGTCAATGCGTACACATTCCGTATATCATCGTCGACGATCAATACGGTTTTGTTCTCCAACCGGCTAAGCTCCTCCTGTTCGTACTCTTCCATCCGGATATCGCTCAAGTTGTTGTCGCTTGCCGTGGCAGCCACTTCGGGCAGCATAAACAGGCTGTCGACTGCACCGCCCTCCGTAACGAGCGGCAAATATAATATAAAGGTGCTGCCGATTCCTACTTCGCTCTCCACGGTTATATACCCACCAAGCAGTTTGGCCAAATGCAGCGATATGGATAAACCGAGACCCGTGCCTCCGAATTTTCTGGCGGTGGTTTCTTCGCCTTGCTGGAATGCTTCGAAGATCGGCTGTAGATGCTCTGCCGCAATCCCGATGCCGGTATCCTCAACGGAAAAAGCAATGACCTCGCCGCTGATAATGAAATCCGAAGTAACAATCGAATTCATTTTCTTTACCCGCAGTTTCACGCTGCCGCTCTCCGTAAACTTAATCGCATTGGAGAGCAGGTTGCGCAGAATTTGATGGAGGCGCATCCCATCGCTGTACATCATGTCGGGCAGGTCATCCGCCATCTCGATATCAAATTCCAGATTTTTGGATTCCGCGCTTTTGGAGAAGTATCCTTCCATCAGCTCCGGCAATTCCGTCAAGTTCACCAAGTCCATTTCGATCTGCATCTTACCTGCCTCGACCTTGGACAGATCCAGGATATCATTGATCAAATTCAACAATTCACTGCCTGAATTATGAATGACGGTAGCGTAATGTTGTTCTTCCTCCGTCAGATTCCCCTGTTTGTTCTCCGCCAAAATCTGGGAGAGGATGAGCATGCTGTTCAGCGGCGTCCGCAGCTCATGGGACATATTGGCCAGGAACTGCGATTTATATTTGGAACTCTTCTCCAACTCCTTCGCGTATTTTTCCAATTCGCCGGCTGCGATTAAAGCCGCTTCCTTTTGGGCTCCCAACCGTTCATTCAGCAGATGCATTTCCACGGAGTGCGTTTGAAGCTCCTCGGTCTGCGCTTGCAGCTCTTCGGTCTGGCTCTGCAGTTCCTCATTCAGCGTTTGTGATTCATGATACAGCTGCTGGATTTCCATTTTGCTTTGAATCGAATTCAAAGTCACTCCCAGCTGGAAATTCAACTGTTCGATCAGCTGAATCTCCAGATCGTCGAAGGGTTTGAACTTGGCCAATTCGATCACGCCGAGAACTTGTCCCTCAAACATCACGGGCGCCAGCAGCAGCGTGGAAGGCTCAGCATCGCCGAGTCCCGATTCGATCCGCACATAGTTGGGCGGTATATCATCCAGTATGATCATACGCTGCTCCAGCATGCACTGCCCCACCAAACCTTCGCCCGACAGGAAGCGATCCCTGACTTTGTTCCAAGGCTCGCCGTCCGGGTCGGCAAATGCAGCAGCCTTAACCAGTTCCGATCCTGACCGGGTAATAAACACCGCCCCGTACGGAAGCTTCATGATCAAAGCCAGCTTATGTATGAAGAACTGCACGGCCGTCTCCACGCGATCGGACGATTGAAGAATCGTCGACATGACCGAAACATGGTCCTTGGCCCAGTTCTGCCTGCCGACCTGTGCGAGCAATTCGTTGGTTGTATCGGCCAGCTGACGGACCTCGTCATTGGAATGCACATGGATACGCTGGGAGAGGTTTCCTCCCTTGACGATGTCGGAGATGATGTTGGTTACTTGGTTGATCGGCTTTACAATGCTTTTCGATATGACCCAAGCCGCACATATGGTGATCAGTGCCGCCCCGGCCCATAACAGATACATCGTGTACAATAAACGGGCATTGCTCTCCTTCATTTCCTCGATTCTGCTGGTTGTCAGTTCACGTTCCTTGCTTCGAAAGGAGAGGAACAGCTCATGAATGGAATTCATCGCCTGCTTTCCGGGATCGTTAATAAAGAAATGAAGGGCCTCTTCATCCTGTCCCAGCTGCATGAGTTGAACCGCAGGCTGTCCGGCGTTGGTAATCCACTCCTTGATATTCTCCTTAATATTTTCCAGATGATTGGCTTGCTCCGAGTTATCGCTCACAAGCTTGTACAGCTTGTTATAATTGATCTGCCAGGACGACAGCGCTTGGTTGAACGGCTCCAGGTAGGTTTCATCGCCCGTAATGACGTACCCTCTCTGGCCGGTTTCCATCTCCAGCATATTCTTCTCGATTTCATGCGTGAGATTATGTACTTCGATATCATGTTTCTCTATAAAATCCGCTTCTTGCTGCAGGGAAGCGATACGGTCGGAGACAATCCAGAGAAAAGCTCCAAGACACATTAATATCAATAAATAGCCGATGACAATCTTGCTGCGGATGTTGAATTTCAGGTTGTTAGACATACGGCTAACCTCCCTTATTATCGATCAGTATAAGTCTGCTCATATTCTCATAGTAATTGTTATGAAAATGGTTTACAAGCAAAACCAGTTTTCATGTCATTCAATGATTCTTTAGTCGTAGGCAGTCAGATTTATAAACGTTTGGGCATATATTGTTAGGGGACGTGCTTGTATACTATTAATAGTATCCAGCCAAAAAAAGGAGGACCGCTCATATGAGGAACGTAACAGCGTTTGCGGAGACACTGCGGTGACAAGGCATGTATATCATTCCAGGAAACAGGCTGAACGTACTGCCGGTCGTGGAGCAGCGAACGTGTCGTCCCTGGAGCTGCCCCTTCTGCAGGGCATGTTCATGTCGGAAATCCATCTCGACCGCGGTGAGGGCCTCCCGCCTCACGGCCATCCGGATACCGATGAATTGTGTTACATCATTCAGGGAGACATCAGTTATTCCCTGGTGGATCCGGGAAGTCACCGGAATCTCGTGTTTCAAGCCGTGACCGGTCAGGTGGTACATGCCCCGATCGGTTGGTGTCACTGGATTACATCGCTATCCCCCGGAACAATCCTTCTCTTGATCTATCGGACCGGGGATCCGCACCAAATCGATCTTGCACCGTTATGGCCTTATTCGCTATACAAAGAAGTTGCCTTTGAAGGTAACGACCCGAACAAACGGCTTTACTCGAATACTCTCCTTACGCCCGTCCCGCTGCAAAACAGGATCGAGAGCGAGACTCCGGAGAAGCCCCTGCCGGGGCCGCCATGGCTCAAAACCGGGCAACCTAACAACAAAACCACACGGAGCCGGTGATCGGCCACGTGTGGTTCGTGTTGCTGGGTCACTTCTTATGTAATGATTTCGCTCGCATTGTATGGCATTAATCAATATAGAATTTTTGTTCAGGGCGGATCTGCTTCTTCAGCAGCCGCAAGTCGGCTTCCAGCTTCGCCACCGTCTCTTCGATCTCTTCGGGATTCAGTGCCGGACGCTCAGCTTCTGGCTTAACGCCAGCCCTCAGATCGCGAATGGTGATCTGCTGCTCCTGCCATTTATCCATCAGATCGGAGATGGTGGCATAGAACCGCTCATAATCTTGGATCACTTCGTCCAGAAAGGAATCCACTTCTTCCTGATCGTAACCCCGCAGTTTATTCGAAAAATTCTTTTCATGGATAGACAAAGCGTCCAGTTGAATGCCTAGCTGACGAAAAAGCTTTTTCTGTTTATCCAATCGGCGTTTCATGTGTTCATCCATAACGATTTACCTCCAAATATTGGTGCAGCCCCTTCTTCTTAGCCTTCTCTCTAACATTGTTTATATCATATTAAGCACCGTGATTAAAACACTCCGGGGCTTTTTTGGAGAATGTTCCAAAAACGGCAGGCCGTCATTCCCATGCTTCATGTGATTGTTGCCAATCCATTTCGGGTATTGAATTTACATAAGAAGTTCTATAGTGCACATAACCCAGAGAGGAGCGACTATTCCTATGTCCAGCATGACAAAACAACAATACAGTGAACTAAGACAACGGTTGCTCAGTGATAAAGAACGGTTGGAAAATCAATTGGAGTCCCGGGAAGACACCAACAAGGATCTTTCCCTGCGAGACTCCACGGGAGAGCTGAGCGCTGCCGACAACCATCCCGCTGACGTAGGCACCGAAGTTTTCGAGCGCGGTCGGGACCTGGCCATTCAGGAGACGCTCGAGCTTGAATTGGAGCAGATTGATGCTGCCCTGCAGCGTATGGACCAAGGCAAATACGGAACCTGCGCCGAATGCGGACGGGAAATTCCGTATGAACGGCTGGAAGCTTTGCCTTATACGGCCTATTGCCTCGAGCATACTCCGCGAAAAGACATCAACGACAACCGTCCGGTTGAAGAGGATGTCATGACCCCGCCCCCGTCGGGCGCGGGCGTCAACCGCCAAGCAGCCGACGGTAAATTTGATGACGCCGGCGCTTGGGATGCTGTGGAAGATTACGGAACTTCCACATCGCCCGGCATGTCCATAAAACCCGGACAAGATGATTATAAGAAGAATGTATGAATTGATTTGGCAAATTAGAAGGGAAAGCTGGTACCTGACGCTCGGGTACCAGCTTTTTTTGCGTAATCAAGATTTTTTATGGTTCCGGACATTGGAAGCAAAAAACTCGTATTCGTCGTACTCTTCCCCGCGCTTCTTTTTATAAGGGGTTAGCATTTTATCCAGCTCAACAAATAACTCGCGCGCTTCATCTTCGCTCATATACAAGGTGGTATTGGTCAACATGGACGTCGCTTCGCCATCCTGGCTCATATTTTTAAAGAAACGGTCTCGATTCTGGTCGAACAGCTCGGATAATAATTTGTTCGTTTCGGATCGAATCAATTCCTTGATGACCGGCTCGTCGGAATCCGCCCCGCGCTTGATCTTTACCGTACCGACAAAAGGCTCGTAATATTTAGCGATAATTCCGTTGATCTCTTTCGTGGATACGATCTTGACCAGGCCGATCCGCTCCAGCTTCTTCATATGATAATGAACCTTCGCAGGCACATCCCCGATCTTATCCGCAACCTCCTTTACGGTTGCCGGACGATCCATCTTGTTTAATACATTCAAAATCTGGAGCCGATATGGATCTGAATATATTTTGATCTCTTCCAGTGTAGTCAATTCCTTCGTTTCCACACCGTACACCTCAGCTTCACGTTAATTTTTCACCTTTTCATTATAGGCCGAGAATGTCGAAATTACAAAATGGCGATGGGTTCAGATGGCACGGAAACTCTTCTTTCGAAACAGGAACAGCACGGGCACCAGCATGACGAATCCCATCATCGAGAAGAGCACCGGAGGGGAATGATGCTCTGCCACAACTCCCGTTATCAAGCTTCCGACAGGAATAGCAGCCGTGCACAATACCGTCATCAGGGCGCCAATTCTGCCAAGCATATGCCGCGGCGTTACTTCCATCAGATACGTCGAGATCGGGGCATTCAGCATCGAGACGGCAAAACCGGCAACGAACATGCAGACCGCCGCGGACTCCACGCGCCACGCCGGGAGATACCCCGGAATCCCTAATGCAAAATATCCGATCCCGAGCATGATCGATCCTGACATGATCAAGGTGCTCTTTTTGAAACTCTTGCCGTAGCGACCAATCCAGAGCCCGCTGCAAACCATACCGATCAGAAGCGCCGTTCCCATTACGCTCAGACCTCCCGCTCCGGCACCCAACGTCTCCTTGACGTAGACCGGCTGCAACACGTTCAACGGTGCCAAGCAGAAATTATTGATCATCGCCAGAACCGTCGTGATGAGAAGCAGCGAATGCTGCTTCACAAACAAAAGCGCCTCTTTGATGTCGCCGAGCACCGTTCTGTTCTTCTCAGGCACCGGTCCAGAGAATTCGGCCTGTTCGGCCGCTTCCGGATTCGGCATGAATGCAATAATAACCGCGGCGATTAGAAACGTCACGGCATCGATCAGGATCGTTCCCGAGATTCCGATCAAGGCGATCAGGGCTCCGGCAATGGACAGACCGATTAATTCGGCGCTGCGGCTAACGGATGTGGAGAAAGAATTACCCGCGAGCAGCTGCTCCTTGGGGAGCAGCCGAGGAACGATGGAGGTTTCGGCGGGTCTGGAGAAACATTCGAGCGTTGAATTCAGGAACGTGAAGACAAACAGATGCCAGACTTGAAGAGAACCGATCGCATACAGAAAGGCCGTCAGAGACACCACGATGCCGCGGCTGAGGTAGGTTAATGCGAGGACTCTTTTCTTAGGCCAGCGGTCTACAAAGGTTCCCGTAAACAAACTGAAAAGCAATCCCGGCAGAAAGTTAAAAGCGAACAAGGTTCCCATTAACAGCTCCGAGCCTGTGAGCATATAAACCATCCAGCTGTAAGCGATGGAATCCAAGGAATCCCCTAATCGGGTAATCGCTTGAGCAGATAAATAAATCAGGTATGGACGGATTTTCAACAATTGGCCAAATCCTTGTTTTTCCAAAACGGCGGCATTTTGCATGTTTCTTTCTCCTCTTCGTTATGAAATGGTCTCATTAAATTTTTTTGTTCATTAAAATTATAATTACGTTAAATATTTTTTAACGTTAAGTTTATTTTAATGATTTTGAAGAGGAATGCAATAGGCAAAAAAAATAAATCGCCATGTTGGCGATTTATGGTCTAACGTTTATATTTGATAGCGCAGCATTATTTAATTTCCACCCGCGAGGATGATCTCGCAGCTTGAAGGCATGCTTCGATGGCTCTGATATTGCTGATGGCATCTTCCGGACCGTAAGGCAATGGCGCGCCGTCCATCACGGCAGCAGCCATGGCATCCGCTTGCAAGGCAAAATGGTTGTAAATCCCCACTTTCTCCTCGCGGGTTCCCTTGGCCGTATGAACGAATATCTGGGCCATATCCTCCATTCTCTCCCAGCCGAAGGCGGAAGGCAGCTCAATCCTGCCGTCGGTTCCCGCAATCTCTAACGAGCATCTGGAGTAGGTCCACATGCCACAGTCGAATGTCAGGCCCAGTCCATTGCCAAATTCCATCATTCCATGGACCATCATGTCCACGCCGTCATGCTCCTCCGAGAAAAAAGCGTGGGCCGTCACGGCTTTAGGCTCCTGCCCGTATATCATTCTCGCCGCCGAGATGGGATAACAGCCCACGTCGTAGATCGAACCTCCGCCCATGTCCTTGCTGTAGCGGACATTGCTTTTATCCTCCGCATTGTTGAAGGTGAACGACCCGTGTATTCCGCGAAGCTGGCCGATTTCGCCGCTTTCGATGATTTCGCGGACGCGTGCGTGCTTCGGATGGTAGCGGTACATGAAGGCTTCGGCGAACAGCACGTTGTGTGCTTTGGCTGCCTCAGCCATCTCACGGACATCCGTTTCCGTCAGGGCCGCCGGTTTCTCGCACAGGACATGCTTTCCGGCCTCAGCGGCTTTGATGGTCCAAGGTTTATGCAGGTGATTCGGCAACGGAATATACACCGCATCAATGTCGGGATCCGCCAGAAGCTCATCGTAAGAACCATAGTATGTTTTAATATGGTATCGTTCCGCGAGTTCCCTGGCTTTTTCGGCATTGCGGCTAGCGACGGCCCCAACCTCACAGCGTTCCGATTTCAATATGCCGGGTATCATTGAATTTCTTGCTATACGGGCGGTACTCATAATCCCAAAGCGCAGTTTCTTGCTCACGAGGCCATTCCTCCTTTGGCTGCATTCCGGATCGATTTTTAATAATTGTCGTTTACGGCTTTATGAAGGATCCCCAAGCATCGATCCAAATCGGTCTTAACCTGTTTTTTATAGAGTTTGGCCTTCTCGGCACCTTCGTCAGTAAAATGATAAAGGACGATTTCCTGGAAATCGACCCGCGGATCGTTTCCTTTCAGCTGTTTGGTACGGTATAGAACACCCTCCTGCACCAATTCATGCAGAGCACGATAGATTTCGCTTTGCGGCGGCGAATAGCCATGGCTCTTGAATTCCTGCCGAAGTTCTTCGAGCATCTGATATCCATATCCGCGCTGCTGCTCCACCATGGTAATAAGATATACTTTGATAAAAGCGCGCTGCGCGATCATAAATGCCATCCGGACGCCTCCTCCTTCACGAGCTACTTGTCCCAAAATATACCTTAATTATAACCCACAGTTTCCCAGTTTGCACAATAGGAAGCATCCTTCTCTTTTTAAACCAAGAAGGCGTGGATTGAAACGTTGGCAGGTGATGGTCGCATGGGAATGAAGCAGGGAAGCGCATGCTTTTTCTATTGTGAATTTTTCATATGTTGAAATTATATAATGTTTAGTTTTTCACTTGTTGTTGGTTCGCTCGTTTGGTTCGTTTGGGTCTTGGGAGCGATGGCGCGAGCCCATGAAAAAGCCCACCCTAAAGGGTGGGCTTCAGTTTATTTTCACATGCCGGTGGTTGTCCCGGCGGATGGATGCGATTTGCCGTATGGCCGAATAGAGCGAGGGTTCCGTGCACCCGCGATGCCGACGAGCCATTTTCCGAACGGCAGCTTTGCAAGCAGGCGTGTTGCGGCGTACGCAATCGCCACGCTGATGACCCATGAAGAAAGGATCCTCACCAGGGATGGCATGCCGATCAGCAGATACTCATCGACTGCATAGCTTATCCGGAGCGTTAATAAATGCATCAGGTAAGCACCGTACGAGTAGACTCCAATGGAGGTTAGGAGCGCATTCGTCCGCGCTCCGGCATGGCGGGTAATCCAGCCGGCCGTATCGTACATGACCATGATGGAGCTAATCAGGAAAAGCGCCATCATCGGCCGCAGCAGCGACAAGGAATAGAACGTGATCGCTCCATTCTCCGCTGAACGGATTTCATTCACGGCCTGCATGAGCATCCAGCCGAACGTAAATGCAAAGACCAGCCATATGGCCGGCCGGGCCTTCTTTAGCCATTTTATCCAAGAGGCATGATATAAGCCGGCTGCTGCCCCAAGCGCAAAATAGAAGAAATAATAAAGCGCATTCCGATCCGCATAGGTTGTGAACAGCTCGCTCCACACCGGTATGCTCAAACTTCCCATCCAGTGTCCGATATCGTTGATCACTCCCGTCAAGCCCACGTACAGCAGCCCGGAAAGAATCAGTATCGTAAGCTGCGTCCGAATGCCGCATCGTTCCTTGATTCCTAGTATGGCGGATCTGAAGAGTGGATACAGCAAATAAAATTGGAACAGCATAATAATATACCAAAAATGCGAGCTGGCTTTTCCGGTTAACCATACTTCCCCAAGATATTTCCAGTCCCCGATCAATGCGGGATTAAACTTATGATTGATTATTAACGTGATCAGGGTCCATACGGCAAAAGGAACATAAATGTCGCCGAATCGTCTCTTGATGAACCTGCCGTATTGCAAACGGCCTTTATCATTATAAAACAGCACCATGCCGGTAATAAAAATAAAGACGGGCACAGCGAATTTCGTCGCCATCAGGAGGAAGCCCATCATCAGGCCATCGTTTGCCGTCATCCCCGGGGCTACCGAATAATGCGCGATGGAATGCTGCAAAACCACAGCCAGGAAGGCCATTCCTCGGAGGCGCTCGATCTCCGGAATTCTTTGTTTGGACATACTGCTCCCCCTTCATGCTGGCTTCGTATGAATCAACCTCATTGTAAGGGACTTCTCCCTTGAGGGGCTAATCCAATTATTTACTGGGCATGAAGGCTGGCTCCATACCTAGCATTCATCCGTATGATTATATATATAATGAAAAACTTCTATCGGCGTGCGTTCACGGAAGACTTACCGCGGGTAGAGACCTTTTTTCTAACGACTTGAAGGCACAAAGGATAAAGTGTTTACTTTTCTGAACACAAAAAAACCGGTTCCGAATCGGAACCGGTTCACGCTCCTTACAGCAGCGTAGTTCCTCGCGGCGGCAGTGTGTCGTTCCGGTCTGGATCAACCGCACCATATCGCCCCTCGTTTCTGTAATCGTAATCGCGGAATATATCGTAAATGCCGGTATTCTCTTGATCGGCGTCAACCAGTACCAGAATCCGTCCCTGCTCGACATAGGACTCATATTCCTTCGCCTCATCTTCCGGAATGCCCAGGCCAATAAAACCTCCGACCAGCCCGCCGGCTCCCGCACCGACTGCTGCGCCCGTAAGCGTCGCTGCTATCGGTCCGGCTGCAAGAATCGGGCCGATGCCAGGAATGGCAAGGGCTCCCAGCCCAGCCAGCAATCCTGCCGTGCCTCCAAGTATGCCGCCTGTTGCTGCACCCGCAGCTACTCCTTCGGGAGCCATCGTTCCCGTCTGCTCGGCAATCATGTCCGCCTCGCGTTTGTCCTTCGCTATAATGGATATGGCATCGTTCGGGATCCCGTGCCGCTGCAGCTGCTCTATAGCTTGAGCCGCCTCTTGTTCCGAACGAAATACCCCAACAACTTTCTTCTCCATGATAAACCCTCCTCATCGGTGGTCGTTCATATTTAACATTACCCGACTGAAGGGAAAATTAAACGTAGCGCTGCCTTGTTATGCCTTGGGTCTGGTCCGATTTGTTGCAATCGCCTCCAGCGGATCATCAGGCCAATAATGCTTAGGATATCTACCCTTTAGATCCTTTTTCACCTCGTAATACCCGTGTGCCCAAAAGCTCGACAGATCCGAGGTAACCTGGACCGGTCTCTGCGCAGGCGACAACAAATGCAAGGTCAGCGGAACCCGCCCGCCGGCAATTCGCGGCGTGTCCCGCATCCCGAACATCTCCTGCAGACGAACGGCCAGAAACGGCTGTTCAGGGTTGCTGTAGTTAATCGGGATCTGCGACCCGCTCGGCACCCTGATATGCGTCGGCGCTTCTTTCTGAAGCTGCTGCTTCTGCTCCCAGCTGAGCATATGCTCCAAGAGCGTTCCGGGTGCCAGTCGCCTGATATCATTACGATTCCGCAGCCCTTCCAAATAAGGAAGCAGCCACGCTTCCGCACGATTCAGCAACCCTTCGTCCGATACATCCGGCCAATCCCCTTCCGCTTCGTGCCGGAACATAAAGGCCATCCGTTCTCTCAACTGCACGGCCGCCTTGCTCCACTGAAATAAACCAAGGCCCTCCTGCCTGATCCCTTGCAGCAAGGCGCGCGCCATTTCCTCCCCTGTCGGATTGGGATAGGCTTGTTCCTTGACCACGATGGCTCCCAGCATCAGCTTCTGCCTGGCTCTGATGCTGCCGGAAGCTGTATCCCATGCGACTTCTTTCTGCTGTTCCATCTCGTCAAGATAATACTGTTCAAGCCAGGCTTCGTCCATTTCGGAAGCTAGCTGGATATTCCCGTCTGCACCTTGATCGTCTACGGTTGCGGCCACAATATACCGGGCACGGCTCATAGGCTGAACCGCAGCCAACTTCACGCCCCTGCCGCTGCGCATGAGAAACCCGCTGCCTCCCCTGTTCTTCGCGATCCGATCCGGATAGGCAAACGACAGCAGCAGGCCGCAGAGGTCCAGGTCACCGTCAGCTGCATATTCGATATTCAGCTGGGCGTGGAGCTTCCGAATCTCTTGTTTCATCCGCTGCAGCACGGCTTCGTTCGCCGTGTCCTGCTGGGCGGATCGCAGTCCTTGCTGTTCAAACAAGAGAAGCCGTTCCACGCGCGAACGCAAATCCTGGTCCCGAAGCGCTTCGCTTCGGCTCAGTATATCGCGCTCCTGAAGCAGAACGGCGATTCGGATGGCTAGCGGAGCCTCGCCGATTTCCTGTGCCTTCAGCAGCATGTGAGCCAGCCTCGGATGAACTCCAAGCAGCGCCATCTCACGGCCGTACCGGGTGATGCTGCCCGTATCATCCAGAGCCGATAGCTGCTTCAATAACGCTTGACCTTGCGTATATGCCAGCCGAGGCGGCGCGTCAAGCCAAGCGAGCTGCTCCGGATCACGCGCACCCCATACAGCCAATTCCAAGGCCAGCGGCGCAAGATCGGATTCGCGGATCGCCGGAATGGTACTCTCCGGCAGATGGCGGTGCTCTTCCTCACTCCACAAGCGATAGCACACGCCAGCCGAGACGCGGCCTGCCCTACCCCTTCTCTGATCGGCGGACGCTCTGGACAGCCGCCTCGTGATCAATTGCGGCAGTCCCGTTCTCGGGGAGAATACCTCTGTTCGCATATAACCGCTGTCCACGACGGTTTTAATCCCCTGAATGGTAATGCTGCTCTCCGCGATGCTTGTGGACAGAACAATTTTACGCCGTCCGTTCACATCGCGTTTTATGGCTTCATCCTGCTTCTCCGCTGAAAGCGCGCTGTATAATTCACGAATGACGACTCCTGGATTTAAACCCGTTCTTAATAATTCATTCGCGGTCCGCCTGATTTCACGAGCCCCTGGCAAAAATACGAGAATGTCGCCTTCCTGTTCGGAGAGCGCGCGCGTAATGGCGGTTGCCGCACCTTTATGTATCTCATCCAGTGGAAACGAGCGCAGATAGTGAGTCGTTACCGGAAAAGCACGCCCTTCGCTGACGATGACCGGTGCGTCTCCAAGAAGCTTCGCAACCGGCTCCGCCTCAAGGGTAGCGGACATGACCAGCAGCCTTAAATCTTCCCGCAGCACCGCTTGGGATTCCATCGCAAAAGCCAGTCCGGCATCGGCCTGCAAATTCCGCTCATGAAATTCGTCGAATATAATCATACCGATGCCGGTTAATTCCGGATCATCCTGCAGCATCCGCGTCAAAACGCCTTCCGTGACGACCTCGATCCGGGTGTCCCGTCCGATCTTGCTGTCCATCCGGACCCGGTACCCGATCGTTTCTCCTATCGCTTCTCCCAATGAGGACGCCATATATCCCGCCGCTGAGCGGGCCGCGATCCTTCTGGGCTCCAGCATGATGATCCGTTTGCCGGCAAGCCAAGGTTCATTCAGAAAAGCAAGCGGCACTTGCGTCGTCTTCCCTGCACCCGGTTCGGCGATCAACACGGCATGAGTTCCTGTTGATAAAGCCTTTTTCAATTGCGGTAATACTCGGTGAATCGGTAGTTCAGTCATGGATATCTCTCCGTCATCCTATCGAATATCAATATAATCCCTTAATTATATTAAACAGCCGATTTACGTCAAGTAGGCCATTGGCTGGCGAGAATCGATGCATATGCGCTACAATATGAATATCATTCCCATGGAACATCAAGATTCAATTAGTCGGAAGGTGAAATGGATGGAGCAGCAAGCCACATTTCGCGGCCGCTTTGCCCCTACGCCATCAGGTAAGATGCATATCGGCAATGCATTGACCGCTTTGCTTGGATGGCTGCAAATGAGGAGTATGAACGGTCAATATATACTCCGAATCGAAGATATCGATGTGCAGCGTTCCCGCCAAGAGCTCGCAGACGAGATCATGAGAGATCTGGAATGGCTCGGATTGGATTGGGATGAAGGCCCCGGCGTTGGCGGAGCCTGCGGGCCGTATCATCAGGCTGCTCGCCACGCGTTGTACGAACGGGAAATCGTCAAACTGAAGGAATTGAATATGTTGTACCCCTGCTATTGCAGCCGGGCGGATATAACGGTAGCAGCCAGCGCACCGCATGGCATTGCATCGGAGGGCTTTCGCTATCCGGGAACCTGCCGAGAGCTGACCCGGGACGAAGCTGCCCTGAAAGAGCTTCATAAGAAACCTTCGCTGCGCATGAAGGTGCCGCACAGAATCGTTTCCTTTGTTGACGGCATTGCCGGGGTGCAGCAGTACCGTCTATCCGACGGCGGAGATTTTGTCGTGAGGAGAGCCGACGATATCATTTCGTATCAGCTCGCGGTGGTGGTGGATGACGCGCTAATGGGCATAACCCATGTGCTCCGTGGAGCTGATCTTCTGGACTCCACCCCTCGTCAGCTGCTATTGTATGAAGCGCTCTCCTATCAGCCGCCGCAGTTTGCGCACACACCGCTGATGGTGGATGCGGAGGGCAAACGGCTGGCCAAGAGAACCCGCGGGCTCAGCCTCTCCTTTCTGCGCGGCCAGGGCATCTCGCCGGAACGCTTAACCGGCTGGCTGGCATGGACAGCCGGGCTTCTGAATCACCCGGAAGCAGTAACTCCTGCGGAATTGATCCCTATTTTTGATTTATCGAAAGTTTCTTCATTCCCCATAAAAATTACGGATCCTGTCAAAAACCGGCTGTTCGAGCTTTAACTTTAGCGAAAAACAATCAGCGCCAGCCCTTTCATTCTCGAGACGAGAAGAAAGACTGGCGCTGTTCCGTTATTCCTTACCTGTTAATCGTTCCCTGACCTTGGACTCATACTGCGTAAACGCGCTGTTCCCGCTTAATCCCCGCTGTTCCAGCAGCAACTGCAGCCTTAGGTGCTTGTCGTTCAGCTTGCGTTTGAGCTGCTCCTGCTCGCCCTCGTTTCGGGGAGCGCCGAGCAAATCATAGAGCTGGACGCATTCCTTCCGAAGCGTGACTTCTTCAGGAACGTAACCCGCGTTTTTCATGATGCGGTAGGACATCCTCAAATCTTCCGGGATGTGCGAAAGATCGTCGATCGGGAGTTTTTTGCCGGCAAGAGGCAGGTTATCGAATTCTCCGTTAAGGATCGCTTCCTCGATCTTCTGCTCAGCTAATCTGGAAAAGATGCTCATGTTAAACCAGCCTCCTCCTGTTCCTTCGTCCTCTCATCATAAATCAGCCCGCGGGATATTCCAAGTTCTAAATGTAGGGGATCACACGCAAGTTCATCTCCCATCCCGCTTATAATATTACAACAGCGATTCCGCGCCATCTATGAAGATCTGCGCCCCAGTAATATGTCTCGACTGGTCGGAAGCGAGGAACGCCACCAAATCGGCGACCTCTTCGGGCGTCCCCGGTCCGTCTGACAGCGGCTGGCTTCCTTCCGGATATTCAACCGGTATCACGATTTCCTCCAGATCCCCTTGCTTCTTCGTGCTTTGGTCGATGTTGGTGGATATTGCGCCTGGACAAATCACATTGACTCTGATCTTGAATTGAGCCAGCTCCAGCGCAGCCATTTTCGCAAAAGCGACCTGTCCCGCTTTGGTTGTGCTGTAGGCGCTCATGCCAAAGTTGGAGAAGGTTCGAGTGCCATTGACGGAGCTCGTAATGATGATGCTGCCCTGTCCCCTCTTCTTGAGATGCGGAATTGCATATTTGACCGTCAGGAACGTCCCATTCAAATTTACGTTCAGCGTCTTGGCCCATTCCTCCAGCTTCATTTCATCGATCGGCGTCATGACGCCGTTGATCCCTGCATTGGCAAATACAATATCGACGCCGCCAAATATCTCCACCGTTTCAAGGACTGCCTTTTCCACCCGGTCGGGATCGGTTGTATCCACGTCGAATGCTCTGGCCGCCCCTTCGCGAATGGAGTTGATCTCCGATTCCGCTTGATGGGTTCGGTCATCCAACAGATCGAATAAGGCCACATTCGCGCCTTCCTTTGCCAGCTGAATGGCAGCCGCCTTCCCAATGCCTGAGCCGGCACCGGTAATGATTGCCGTTCTCCCATGGAAACGTCCGTGTCCTTCATTCATGTTCAACACGCTCCTTTAGTCGTTATCCGTTATGCGTTCATCTGTCACAAGATTACCCAAAAGGAGTTGTTTTATAATCATGATATCTAATTTTTTGCAAGATCCGGTTAGACTTACACGTCCGTGCGCGAAAAGATATAGGCTGAGAGCTGATAGGAAGCGAAAACCACCAGGCAGGATATACCGAGTCCATGCCAAAGATAATCCGTTGGCAGGCCATCCGACCACAGCGTATTGATGGCCATCGTAATCGCGAACAACACCGCTACCAGCACCAGCTTCAGCGTTTGTCCGCCCTTGGGCCCCAGCCAATAATAGAGAGGATAGTACACGGCTATAAACAGGATCAAGGAAATGCCGGACACAATATTTTGATAAAGAACAGCACCTTCTCCATCCCCGCCTAACCAGATATAAGCGATTTGGATCAGGAAACCCGCTAATAACCCGATCAACATAAACAAGAGGGAAGAGACATACTTGCTCAACAAAATGTCCCGGCGCGGTATCGGCAAACTCATGGAATATTTATGGAAAGGATGCAAATCGGTATTCGAAATGACGATGATCATCATCCCGGCCACCATATAACCTAGGATGCCGACGGCATTGCCAAACGAGAACAACGCCAGCCAGATCGCCAAGAGCCAAGCATACTTACGGATGACCATCCAATCCTTATGAATGAGGGGAACGATATGACTCATGAACAGCGTCTCCTTTCGAAGTGTAATACATAATATCCTCCAGGGCAGGCCGCTCGTATAACACGCTGTCTCCGAACAGCTTGTACGCGGATTCCCGGTTTGCCGAGAGAGCCTCGAACCCGTACGGCGTTTCCTTAAGCCCGGTAAACTGCTTGCGGACATCCGGGTCCAGCAGATCGCTGCTGCCTTTGACAATGACATACTTGTCGATAATTTCATCCTTGCCGTCACTGAACACGATGCGCCCCCGGTGAATAAAGGTGATGTAATCCGCGATTCGATCCAGATCATCCGTATTATGCGTCGAGAACAGGATGGTACGGGTCTCATCTTGTATAAAATCGCTTAGCAATTGCAGCAGCTCTCTGCGAAATACCGGATCAAGACCCGCTGTCGGCTCATCCAAAATCAATATTTGCGGATCATGAGCCATGGCCATCGCAATGGAAAACTTCATTTTCATGCCTTTCGAGCAATCCTTTAGTTTCTTTCTGCCGGGAAGCTCGAACATCCGCATCAGCTGATCCATTCTGGTGCTGTTCCAGCTCTTATAAAAAGGGGACGTCATGCGGATCAATTGATTCAGCTTTAAATACTCATAAAAAATGTTCTCGTCCGAAACAAAACCGATCTCTTCCTTATAACTTGCATCGTCCGAGCGAAGCCGCCGGCCATTCACGACGATCTGGCCTGAATCCGGGACAACCATCCCCATGATGGAGCGGATAAGCGTGCTCTTGCCGGCTCCGTTGGGGCCGATCAATCCGGTAATGTATCCCTTAGGGATAAGAAGAGAAATGTCGTTCAGCGCAAACGATGGATATTTCTTGCTCAGATGGTTGATCTGCAGAGCAGGTTGATCCTGATCCTGTATTCCGTCTACAAACTTCATTCGGATTCCTCCTTGTTAATCGTGTGGATCATCTCAATCAATTCCTCGGTCTCTATAGGAATGCTCCGGCATTCCTCGAGAATGTCCCTGATTTTATCCTCGATCAGGCGCAGGCGCTGCTCCCGAATCATATCCTGATTGCCTCCCGATACGAAGGAACCTCTGCCTACCATCGACTCGATCAAGCCCACGGCTTCCAGCTCGCTGTATGCCCTCTTCGTCGTAATAACGCTGATTCCCAAGTCCTTGGCCAGCTGCCGGATGGAAGGAAGCGGCTCTCCCGGCTTCATCTCTCCGCGCATGATGCTCTGCCGGATCTGTCTTTCAATTTGCAAGTAAATCGGCTCGCCGCTGGAATGGGATAGAATAATCTGAATCATCGCAATAATCATTCACCGCCTTTGCTGTGGCTGATATTAGGGTTCGGTTGTAGATGATGTGTATATAAAGTATTCATTGTATATATACAATATATACATTAGATGATGCCGCGTCAATTCCGTTTATTTTCGAATCCAAGTAAAAAAGCCGGACCTCATGGGTCCGGCTCTCGAAATAATCGGTCATTTCTGTATTACCATACGATCTCCAGAAAGGAAGCATCATCTTCCAGACCGCCTGTATGGCGGGCATTCATTAATACTTGCACCTGCTCATCGGGAATCGGCTCCTTCATCGGGTCCAGATCCGTAAGCCCGTCGCTGTATAATTGAAGACGATAACCGGTCTCCGGTTCCAGCTTGCACGTAAACACGTGAGGACTGCCTCCGATCGGTCCGGTGCGGGAAGACCAGCGTTCGGCCGTTCGGAAGCGGTCTCCGAATATTGAAGTAATCTCGTCCTGCTGACGCCATAATCGTACCCTAGAGTCTCCCTGCCAGGCAAGCCACAGCCTGCCTTTTCGACGAAAACCCGATGACCGCTCGATGCGTCCGCATATGTACATGGCTTCGCTTCCCTTACGCTGCTTCTCCTCCAGAACTTCGCGCAGCAGCTTAGGGGTTTCAGAGCTCAGCGTATGCATCCGCATTTCCCGATCTGCTTCATGCGTTAGTTCCTTCAACTTGCGCTCCAGCGATGAGGACGTGGGCTCTTCAACCGTATTCAGCCAGTCCATCAAGCCCTGACCGAGCAGGCGCGATGCCACATCGCCTCTATAACTCAAGCCGACCCCGTCACACAATACAAAATGGCAGACCTCTTCATCCATTTTCAGTGCAATGAAGTCCTGGCCCGTCTCGGAGAGCATGACGGATTCTGCCGCTCTGCCATACGCATAACGACATGTGAACAAATCCCTAATCTTCGTAAGCGGCTCTTCCCCGGTCTGCTTGCTCTCGTAATAAAACGACGCTGCTTGAGCCTTCCGCTTGCGAATCCCCAACGTTTCCATGCTTCTAGCGTATGATCGCTTCATGTTGTGACCTCTTACCTTACCGGCGTGGCGGCTGACATCTGGAACCCGATGGACACCAGCTCGGAGCATGTGCCCGGGAGCATCATCAAGGCCCCCGGGCTCAGCTGATAATCCGCCTCAACCAGCATTTCTCGATAGCTTTCGGGAAGAACGGAAGACATCATCTTGAGTTTGCGCGCATGTTCATCTTCAAGCTGCGTATCAGCCGATATCCCCTTCCAACGGCGAGGTTCGGAGATCGGCTGGTTCATCAGATGGTCGGAGATGAAAATATTCTCCACCAGCACGTTTCCGTCCGGAACGCTCATATTCATGATACGGCGGGCAATCGGTTCCGGGTCCTCTCCCGTGGCCACGCCATCCGTCATATGGCATACGAGCGGCGCAGGGCAATCCTGCATGTTGGGAATCTCCGATTGCAGAATTTTCTCGGCCTGAAGAAACGCTTTGGCCGAATCGGAGAAACGCTTCGGGGTCAAATCAGGAAGCGATCCGATCGCCGCAATTTCGTCAATGCCCTTGATCCCGTTTAACAAATCATATACGTCATCGCTGTATGCAAGGATGGCGATCCGGTACCTCGGCGTCAGTCGATTCCCCTTGGTGGAACGAAACACCATTTGCCGAATGGCTAAGGATAATGCTTCGTAAACAACATCAATCCTTCTGCGATCCTCCATCAGCATATTCATGGACGCGCTGATATCAATCAGATATATAATGAGCGCTGGCGTGCGCTGTGATGCTTGAATGGTATAGTTCATCGTGAATAACATTCACCCCTGCAATTTGTCATGTTTACTTCTTCACAGTTTAGGAATCCAGTGGCTGTCGTCACTGATGAATTGCTGCAGATTGTTAAGGCGGCTGCTCATTTTGCCAACCGTCTTGTAATAGGATTTGTCCTTGTTATATAGCGCTATGAATTCACGCGCGGCATTCTTCGCGCGGTCCTTGTTGCCGGCCACCTGCGCATTATACGCCTTGTTATACAAGGCAACCAGTTCGATAACGTTTTGGGAACGCTGCTTCTGAAGCTGGGCGGCCTGCGCTTGCTGAGCAGCCCGAGCTTGGGCCTGTCGCTCCGCCTCCGCCTTGGCCGCTGCCTTAGCCGCTGCCTCTTCCCGAGCCTGCCTTTTCTTCTTCTCTTCCAGCTGGGCTAAATACGCCTCGTATTTTGCTTGATTATCATATTTCTCCTGCAGCGCCTGCTTTTTCTTTTTCTCCTCAAGCGATGCCAGATAAGCTTCATACTTCGCTTGCTTCTCATACTTTGCCTGAAGCTCGGATTTCTCCTGCTCCTTGCGCGCCAACTCGGCTTCCTCGGCCTTCTTCGCCTCTTCCGCCTTCAGGCGCTCCTCTTCGGCTTTTTTGGCCTCCGCTTCTTTCTTAGCAGCCTCCTCCTGCTGCTTCTTCGCTTCTTCCTCCTGCTTGCGCGCAGCCTCTTCTTTCTCCTGAGCCTGCTGCTCCGCTAAACGCTGGGCATCCATCTGGCGGCTCTCGGCCTTCTCAGCCAATATTTGATTCACCGTAATCGCGGAACCCGCCAAGATTACGATGGCCGCAGCGGTAGAAAGCATGAATTTGCGGGATGACAACAAAGCTTTAATGCCTTTGTTGGATGATTCTTCAGCGGGACGCAGTTGTTCCTCCAGTCCCTGTATGGCTGCGGCAAGTTCCACTTCAAGCGGACTGTCCTTCTTTACGAAGTGATACGCCGAACGGAATATCTCCAATGCTCCGGAAAGATTGCCTGCCTTCTCCAAATCGCGCGCCTGATGAAACAACCGTCCTACCACATTGTCGTTAACCTCTCGCGTGCCCGGCTCGATTCCAAGCGATGCCATGATGTCCGCAGGCACCTCCCGGGAACGTTTAGAGCCGGATTCATCCGAATCGTCTTCCTGGGCAGCGGCAGTGGCAGCTGGAGCTTCTTCCACCACTTCTTCCTCACTTGCCGAGGATAAGGCGATGAGCCACTCGCCAAAGGTAGGACAACTGCTCAAATCCTGACTGTCCCAAGCTCTGCCGAACAGATCCGAGATCCGTGTGCCCCAACGCTGACCCAGCGATTTTTTAAGCAAAAAATAACGTTCGCACGGAGTCTGCATTTCATGCTGGTCAAAATAGCTTTCGCCCCAAGCCCGATTCACGATAGCCGGATCGCTCCACCCCAGCATCTCGGCAATGATGACAGCTCCTGCAAAACGATCGGCATACGCGCTCCATAACCCGCTGTGCACCGTTCGATGCGCCGCATATCCCGGCGAGCCGGCGAGCAAAACGTCGGGACGGTCCATTTTAGGACTGTACATCTGCTCCACATCGACAAGCTCCACGGCGGCAGCGCCTTCCGGCAGCTTCACTTCCGAAAAAAACGGAAGCATGACATTGGGCGCAGACAGATCGCAATGCGCCAATCCGCGCTGCTCCATGCTTGAGCCGATAGCTGCCAAAGCCTTGGCCAGCATCAGGCTTTCGGAACGTCCCAGATTACGCTGATCGCTTATAACGTCAAACCAAGTACATCCATGAATCCATGGCATGATGACCGCGTAGAGCAAATCCGGATATTCCGCTATCAAATCTCCGTTTCTTTCGGGAGTGAGCACCTCTCGACTACTGACCTGCAAACCCGGTATCTCGCGATAATTCCCCATATGCTCGGATTGATAAACCATAGCCGGAATTCTGAACTTAGGAAAAAACACTTTTAATGCTTTGGCTTCATGCAGTTCCCCATCCACAGGAATCAGCTGGTAGACGATCCCTTGCCTCCCAGCCTGGGCATATGCTACGCCTGGCGCTGCCGGATGCTGTCCTACCGTATAAGCCGTTCCATTAACAACGATCCCATCGCCCGGGTTTGGCTGAAATGTCATGAACTTCACCCTCTCTTAACTCCATTACCTTGCTATATAACTCTATTAACCGATTGAACCGGAATTGATTCACGATTAACTTCATTCTAAATATCCAAAATTGCAAGAAAACCGGGTTGCCTACCACCCGGTTTATTTTGCCTATTAAACTATTATAATGCATCAGAAAGCAAAAGTCTCCGAATGATATTAACGGGATTCGTCAGCCATACGGAATTTCTGAGCGATCGCCTTCAGCTCATTGCTGATGCTGTCAAGCGTTTGTACGAAGGAGTTCATCAGGCGGCTTGCTTCCTGGAATTCCTGGAAGAAGCGCTGCTTCGTCATACCGTCCCATTGACCTTCCATTCCGTTGATCGATTGCGTCAGGCTGTTAACGATTTGCTGGCTTTGATCACCGCTCTGTTTAAATTGGTTCGCAACTTGCTCCACTTGTTCTGGCGTAATTAAAATACGTCCTGCCATTTATGTAACCTCCTTGAAATTCGTTTTCTGGTGACACTTGACATCTTAGCCCAGAAGACTCGGTTTATCAAAATGTCCTCAGACCTAATTTCGAGTTACCCTATACGTCCCAATTTGAAACATTTTCCATCCCGAAATTCCCAAATGGAATAGGGATTTAGTTGGCAATCCCAAACGAAGACGGATCGGTAAAGGTCCAGCTCTGCCCGGCTAATGCGGCCTGTTTAGCCGCTCCCCCATTGTCTCCGCTGGTCATGCCCACGGCTGCGGCTGCCGAACTCGGGTTCGATATGACCGTGCCGGAGTTACCATATTCCGGAAGTATGGACGAGCGCCCATCCATCCCGGAAGCGGCAAACAAAGCCGTCGGTGATACGGTGCTTACGACAGCATGCTCCAAAATCGTATGGTATTGATGATCCGTTTCTTGAAATTGATCGGCTTTGCTTTGAAGATGCTTGCCCAGCTGAGCAAGAAGAGCTCCCAGATGCTCTCCAAGACTCCGGGCAGACTGCCATTCATCAATAACCGCCGCTTTGAGAGACGTCTCCCAAACCAGGGATTCCATGGCTTGGTTGAGCGTTCTCGTTATCGCTAAATATTCATCGCCACTATGCTGCAGCTGACGGCTTAACGTCCGGAGAGACTCCGGCTCGACAGAAATACGCATTGGTCCTCACCTTTCATACAGGCTCTGTTACTGTTTCAGCCACATGAGTAACATATGACGAAACTGCTCTTTGGTCGCTGGCGCTGCGGTTAGCCAGTCCTGGTCTCCCTCCAGGCTCATACGCAGCAGCCAATTCATGGACTCGTTCACTATAAATGCTGCATTTTGACTTTCCCAGCTGATTCCGTTCCAAATCGACAGCTGGAGTTCCCCCGAAGATACCTTGTTCTTCATGCATTTCGCCAAAGCGATTGAACCTTCCGCATCGTCCGTCAATCTGGCCAGACGATCGCCGATATCGTCGCAATTATGCTCAGTAACCGAGGTGTAGATATCGCCGAATTCCTTCCGGCTGAGCAACAGAGCCGGAATATCTCCCCAGTTTTGGTCGCTGAGGGCCAGATCCTCCACCAGTTGATCGCAGGTTTGATCGATGGTACCGAGTTCGCTAAGCATGTAACACCGGTTGTCTTCATCGCTTCTGCATACTTGTATTACCCGTTCGTCAGTAACATGCAAATATCCTTCAAACGCCGAATCCTGATTTTCATATTTCAACCAGCACGCACGTTCCGCAAGACCGGCAATAGCCACTCGTGAGAAGACTTCGGGTGGGATCGACAATTCCCCGCCTTCCTCTTGAATCAAATATTGCTTGCTTAGGAGCGATTGTTTGGTTTTCTCCCACTCAACCGCGATTTCTTCCGTTAAATATCCTACGAAAGGATCTTCAACACCAAGTAATCGGTCCGATCCGATAATTCCAGCCAAGAAGAAAAATTCCTTGTCATTCAGCGTGATCGTTTCTTGTTTGGAAGCATGAATTGTCAACATTATGAGCCACCTCCCCTCAAACTACAACATGCCATCGGTCGCGAATTTCTGTGACCCATCTTTGGGCGTTCCATTCCTCATCGAACGGAACTGCGCCTTTTATTCTGGAAAATTTACGTTTTACGTAGTACCCCTGTCCCGGCGGAAGTATTTTTAGTCCTCCAGGACTATTAGAAGATTCGGAAAAAGGAATCCGGAAGAACGATAAATCGTTGGAATCCAAGGTCCCGAATAAAAATCCGTTTTGAGCAGCCTTGATATCGGTAAACCAGTCGACGCCATACGTCGGGAAATCCGCCGGCACGCCGGCAATGACGACATGAACCCTGCGATCCCTTCCCTGTCTGACGATGGCCGACAGCTGGTCCTTCAAGGTGAAATCCGAAAGCTGCTTGCTGAGAACGTCGGCATCATCAATCATAAGCAGGATGGCCGGGTCCTCGCTCTCCTTCGACCGGGTCTGTACCCGCTCATAAAGGCTCGTAATGAGCGGCCCCAGATCCTCCTCGTTCTCCGCGTGGCCGCGGACATGCGGGAGATGGTTCATCCGGCTCAGGCCGCTGCTTCCATAGCGCGTATCCACCGTATAGATCTCCAGCTCATCGGGAGAAGTATGATATGCGAGCGATAGCATCCAGCTAAGAAGGAATGACGTCTTACCGCCTTCCATCGGACTGGCCACGATAAAATGCGGCCCATCCTCGAGATTGATCGCAAAAGGAGTCAAATCATCCGTAGCCACCCCGACGGGCACCTGATACTTCACCGTTGAAGCCGCTTCATAAGGCTTTTGCACCTTAAGCAGCTGATGGAGCGGAATCTTGTCCGGCAGCGATTCGATCCGCGGGGCTTCCTCGCCATGCCATGATTCACGGTGAACCCGAATCATGTCGCGAAGCGCTGCCGAACGGTCCCCCTCCTCCTGGCCGGAAGCCGGAAGTGCCGTCTGGAATTCAAGCGGAGGCACCTGGCCTTTGACCAGTCCTCTTCCTGGCGGAAGCTGGCTCGGGGCTCTCGTGGGACGACCCACCGCGTAATAATAGTCGGCCGGATCGGCAAGCTCATACGATACCGCTTGTGAGATATTGCTCCGGACTTTCTCGAACATATCCGAAATCCGATTCGCCGTGATGATAAACGTGATGCCCAGACTGCCGCCTTCCCGCAGCAGGTATTCCAGCATATCATTCTCGTCCGGATAGGAATTCCTAAAGTTCAGATATCCGTCAATAACCACGACCAGCTGCGGAACCGTCACCGTGCTGCCACGGCGGTAGGATGCAACGGTCTTCACGCCGGCCTCGGCGATCATGTCTTTGCGCACAGCGGCCGTTTTCGCAAGAAAACGGAACAGGCGCTTGATCCGATCATCTTCCTCTGCAGTCATGACTCCCCCGATATGCGGCAGTCCTGCAAAGTCCCGCAGCATTCGGCCCATATCCACGATATATCCATGCCAAAAGTCCGGGGTATATCGACTTGCCAACGACATGAGCATCGTTTGTATAAAGGTCGTCTTTCCGAGCCCGGGCATCCCATATACGGCCCAGTGGCCTTGCTCCAGATTGAGCACCAGCGGCTTCTGGCATTGGTTAGGCAAATCGTCAACCATTCCGACATAGGATACGAGTGCCGAATCGCCGAACGTAACCGGCTGCTCGATGCCGGATTGTACCGCCTCCAAATCCAGGATCTCCGGAAGCGGCGGAAGCCAAGGACCCTGCAGCCGTTCGATCCCTTGCGCCTTGGCCACTTCCGCTACATGGTCGATAAACACCTGCAGCTGTTTCGGCACTTCCAGATGCGCTCCAAGGGACGGAGTCGACGCAAGCAGCGGTTCCGTCTTGCCGTTGATCCGGACCTCGCGGATGGAGACAGCCCCAGGCGTATCCTTCTCTTCAATGTATGGAGCGCCGCTCCAAGCAAATTGCATTTCTTCAAACACTTCATCGCTGCCCACCTGGAAGTAGCCTCGTCCGGGCTTGTTGATCCAGGCTGCATTCGGAATCTTCAGCATGTCGCGGCTGTCGCCCTCGCTTTGTACCCGAAGACAGATGCGGAAGCGCGAGTTACTCCAAATTTTATCGTCCACGACGCCGGCCGGCTTCTGCGTCGCCAAGATCAAATGGACGCCCAGCGTTCGCCCGATTGCTGCGATGCTGATCAATTCATCCATAAATTCCGGCTGGTCTTTCTTCAGCTGTGCAAATTCATCAATGATAATCACGAGATGCGGAAGCGGCTCGCCATGGCGATTGCGCAGCAGCCTGTAATACTCGTCAATATGCTGCAGGTTTCCCGCATCGTTCAATATTTTCTGGCGGCGGACCAATTCGGCTTTGAGCGACACCTTCGCCCGCTCGATCAGATTGTTGTCCAAATTCGTTATGGTGCCTACGACGTGCGGAAGGTTCACAAACGTATTGGACATGCCGCCGCCCTTATAGTCGATCAGCATGAATGCCAGATCATGAGGGTGAAACTCCGATGCCAGGGAAGCCACGATGGATTGGATAACCTCGCTTTTCCCGGAACCGGTCGTTCCCGCAATCAGGCCATGCGGACCATGACCTTGACGCTCTATTTTATCATGAAGGTTCAAATTAATCTTCTTCCCGCCCGCTCGCACACCCATGGGAACGGGCAATGAATCCGGGTATCGGTTCTGCTGCCAGCGTTTGGACACATCCAAATCGTTGATTTTCTGAATGTCCATCATCTCGAATAGTGCCAAAACGCTAGGAATATCGGATGCAGAAGACCGTTTCAGTCGAATCGGCGCCATATACCGGGCCAATGCTTCGACCTGTTCCCTGCTGATATGATGGGATTGGAAGGATTGCTTGGAGACGGTGCCGTCCGGTTTCTTGATCGTGTACGCCGCCTGCTCCCGATCGACTTCGACGATAAGCTGGCAGTGCATCGGCAAGCTTTCTTTCCGGTCGGACAAAATAATGGTGACGGCGTCAGCCGCATCGGCATCTTCCATCAACAGAGGCAGCAGAGGTTCTTCCTCAATCAATTGGGCTGCGGACAGGATCACGACGTAAGCCGGCGTCTCAATCGATTTTTTTCCATGTTCGGAGCGATTGTTTTTACGCCGGTATAAATGGGTAAATATTTCATCAGCAAGCTGATGCGCATTGCTCCGTCGATCCGCAAGATAGCGGCTGGAACGGTCATCATCCCACGTATGGGGCAGCCAGCGCAGCCACTGCCATTCGCTCGCTTCCCTCTCCTCGTAGAAGGCGGCGATTTTCACTTCGTCAGGCGAGTGCCTGACGGCGGTTTGGGCCATCATGACGCGAAGCATGTTTAATACGTGTTCTCTTCCGCCGACGATCCCGATGACCTTGGATTCGAATAACGGCAGTGCAATAGAGGCATCGTCGACCGTCTGGAACTCGGATGACAGCAATTCGGCTGCTTCGATTAACGGGTCTTTATCATACCCGTCCGCACGGGGAGGCTTCACGTTAATATGAAACGGAACTTCCCCTTTGCCCACGCAAATCTCCAGAAAATCCTTATCTTCCGGGGAACGTTCCCATAAACTGCTGCTCCGGTTCTTCACAACATTGTAACAGACGTCCGGATCCCCATGGATGTCAAACAGAATATGGACCTGATCCTCCTGCCGCTCCTTCAGTTCTTCCCGATGCACATCAAGCTGAGCCCGGTACTTCAGATTGCGTTCTGCCAGGTTCTTCTGATAGGTCTTCTTGTTGCTTAAATACATGAAGAACGGCAGCGTGTAGGATGTCAGCATCATAAAGATGGAGAGCATCTGGAACATCATGTAATTCGAATTCCCCATCTTACCGCTTACGTTCATATAGACATAGAAACCGATCGTCGCCGCCGTCATAATAATCGGAATGATGATGGCAATCATGGAAAACGACGGCTTGCTTGGCTCGGACGGGGGTCTCAGAATTTCCAAGTCTTCATTCGGTAAAGCCGGTCTAATGCGCGGCGAACGTTGGTACAACACGTTCATATGTCACTTCCTCCTAATCCAAAGCATCTGAAATGTACAATTATGTATTTTGCTGTTTCAGTTAAAACCAATGGGTTACTTACCCAATTTCAGCTCTCTTGAAACAACGATCTTCTGCCATAGACAGGAGCTTCATCGGTGGTTGTCGAGAATGCCCGCTGCAACCGAACGTAGGAGCCTTCCCTCAATCCCGCTTCAACCAGGTTGGAGTGGCCGCCTACCGTAAACCACAAGCCTTCCGGGAATTTTGCTTCTAATATATATTGAATCCCTTCACTCGAGGGTTCGCGAAAAAGACGTAATCCCAGCAGCTCGTTCAACCGTTCAATGGAGCATTCATCGGGTACGTCGATATCAAACCAATCATCTTCGTTTCGACCGCTGATCACGGTGAGTATCATCTGGTCAACCTGCCTTCCTCAAAATGGTAATCCTATGTTTATTCCATATTGAAAGCCCAATCACCTATTTCAATAGTTGCAAAAAATAGTTACATTATTGTAACTATATCATTCCAGGGTCTGTTCTGTCAATTTGTGTCATATTTCCTATTGCCTATTTCCGTTGCGGATTTGTTGGTTCCAAGGAACTATTTATGTATTAATTATAGGGGAAATCCGGGTTGTTCGTCGGTAAAATCCCGTTGTTCACAAAAATGTCACGCTCATAAAAATGATGCTGATTAATTCTATGAATTTAAGGTTATTTTAAGATTGGCAATTTATAATGCAAATATCATGAAAAAACTTTCGTGAGGTGATTGATATGAAAACACTAATCATGTTCCAAAACAAGCCGGTTCCCGTATATTTTACGACGGATAGCAAGCAGCCGGTTCAAAAGGTATTGAAACTGCTAACCAGCGCGCTTGACCATAAAATCCAAACCGGCAAAAAGGCGCTGCAAAAATGCCTCAACTCCCTCATCAGCATTGAAATCGAGGGATCCGAGGCAATTCTACACAGCAAAAGCGAAAACGACTCTCTTGCGCTATCTCTCTTTTAATAAAAGAGGGGTAGCCCTTTTTTTGTTTGTCTCCATTATAACCCGTAATAACGATCCTCGGCTATCTGCGCCCGCTGAATTCGGATCTGGAACAATTTCACGAGATTTCTCCGCGTTCTGATCTCCTGGCAATTACTCAGCTTTTTTAATATAAACCGATCGATGGACATACTGTTCATCCCTCCATTCTTGTCTTGGAAAAACGACCCTATGTTCTGATAACTTCTATTAACCGTGCCTTTTCAAGATTAAACGAGACTCCCGCCCTTATACAAAGCTTCTCACGGTTCGACGTTTTTTGATGCTTACCCATTTTATGATCAGTACCTTGCATTATTCAGTACTAAGTGATATCTTATTGTAGATCACTACTGAATATTAATTACTACCTCGTGATAACAGCATGAACATGGACTTACGAAAGGAGGTATCGCCGTATGAATGTCAGTATTCAATTCAAAAAAGGCGTTCTTGAACTCTGCGTGCTTGTGCTGATCCATCGCAAGGACCAATATGGCTACGAGTTGGCTCAAGCCGTCTCCCGGCATATCGAAGTAGCCGAAGGCGCCCTGTACCCTCTCCTTCGCAGACTTGTTAATGAAGGCTACTGCACCACCTACCTCCAGGAATCGAGCGAGGGTCCCCCCCGTAAATATTATAAGCTGACGGACAGCGGAGTGATCTATATGCGGTCTATGGTGAAGGAATGGCAAGCTTTTGTAAGCAACGTGACCAACTTGATAGAGGAAGGGAATTTGTATGACTAAAAAACAGTTTATTTCGATTTTGGAATCTCGCCTTGCCGCGCTTCCTCCGGGGGAACGCTGGGAATTCATTCAGGATGTAGAGTCCCATTTTGTCATCGGCATGCAGAATGGGCGTTCCGAAGAGGAGATTGCCCGGGAACTGGGAGATCCTTTTGAAATGGCGAAGGAAGCGTTAGGCGACCGGTACGTGGATATGGAAATGCCTGCTCCCGCAACGGTCAGAAGGCCGTCTGCCATAGGCAAATATGCGGTAGGAACCGGTTTGTTCTTCTGTGCATTGGTGACCGTCCCCTTCCTTGCGGCATTATGGTCCGGTGGAGTCGCCATCGCTCTGGGAGCCCTGGCAACCTTACTGAGCCCGGTGCTCGTTCTGCTCGATTACATCGTGAACGGAACGTTCTATCCGGCTAAATTATTCTTATCGATCTCCTTGATCGGCATCGGCATCTTCCTCGGATATGCCACACGCTCGGCCATGGTTGGATTGTTATCGTTAACCTTGAGGTACTCCAGATGGAATACACGTTTGTTGAAGGGTCGTGACGCACAGTGAACAGAAAATGGTTGTTCAGCTTAGCAATCGCACTTATATTGGTAGGAATCATCGGCATGGCTGCGAACAAGTTTAAATTCGGGGAAGAACTGGTCAGCTACCAGAACCGATGGGATCTGCAGGATGCCGTGAATTTGAAGAAATTAACAATCGCCAGCAATATGAATGTCAGTTTCGCCTTTGAGGACAGCGGCGATGCTAACGGATATATCGCTTTTGACGGCAAATTAAAGCCCGAGCATATCGATATTCTTGAAGCTTTTAAGCCTGCTGGTCAAGAAATCGATTTGGATCTGACTACGGCTGATTCGTTTCAGTTTATGAGCGTGGACTTACATTCGCCGAAAGGGAAAATAACCATTGTCCTTCCTTCCAGCACGAAGCTCGAGGAGCTTGATTTATCAACGTTATCCGATAGCATCCAAGTAATCGGAGCTTCGTCCAAGTCGATTGCCATTTCCGTAAGGTCAGGCAACATCAACATGAACGGAATCGTAGCTGACCAGTTGAGCGTAGAGAACATTTCGGGCAGTATTCGCGGCTCCGACATTCAGGCCTCCACTCAACTCGTCAATCATTCAGGAAACGTCGAATTGAAAGATATGGAAGGCCCCGTGGACATCGAGGTCACTTCCGGCGATGTAAACGTAGGCTTGCTCGGCGTTTCGTCGGTGAATATCCTGTGCAGATCAGGCAACGTGAAAGTGCAGCCTGACCCTTCATTCCGCGGTTTCTATGACCTTAAGTCGCTCACAGGATCGATATCGGCGCCGGAGTCATTGAAGGAAACAACCGATACCATCCAAGTGAAAACCTACTCCGGTAATATCGATATCGTACACTAAAGCATTGTTGACAAACAATAGAAATGAAATATACTTTAATTTATAAAGTAAACTATACAACAAGGAGAGTCTTCATACATGTCGAATGTACTATTCATCAAAGCAAACAACAGAGCGATCGAGCAATCGGTCAGCGTAAAAATGTACCATGAGTTTCTGGAATCCTTCAAAGCAAGCCATCCGGAAGATCAAATCACGGAGCTTGATCTGTTCGTAGAGAATCTTCCATATTACGACGGAACAGCCATCAACGGTATGTTCAAAGCCGCCAAGGGTTTGGAAGCTACCCCTGAAGAGCAAGCAGCTGCTGCCAATGTCAGCAAATATCTTGACCAGTTCCTTGCCGCAGACAAAATCGTGCTGGCTTTCCCATTGTGGAACATGACCGTCCCTGCCGTTCTTCATACCTATATCGATTACCTGAACCAAGCAGGCAAAACGTTTAAATATACACCGCAAGGCGTGGTAGGTCTCGTGACCGGCAAAAAAGTCGTCATCCTGAATGCACGCGGCGGCAACTATTCCGAAGGTCCTATGGCTGCAGCAGAGATGGCTGTCAACTTCGTTATGGGCAATCTTCGTCAATGGGGCGTGCAGGATATCGAAACCCTCATCATCGAAGGCCACAACCAGTTCCCTGACGAAGCGGAAATGATCGTTCAGAACGGTCTTGAGCTTGTTAAAAAGGCCGCTGCCGGATTTTAATTGAACTTATATGTATTCACTCTTATAGCACTTAGAAAAAGCTGCCTTCACTGACCCAATCAGTGAAGGCAGCTTTTTTGCTTTGCTTTCGCTTAGAGCGCATCCCACTGCGTCCATTCCTCGCGCGGGTTAAGAATATAGATTTCCTGCTCCCGGCTCATATATCGATGATTGATAAATTCTCGCCGAATCGTCGCATAATCCTCGTGATAGCGCTTGATAAACGCATTGATGTCCTTTTCCGGATATTCCCTCCCCGTCTCCAGCTGCTCCACCAAAAATTCCATGATGACAAGCTTCTTTTTATACTGTGCCGGGATGGACCGCAAGGATCCGTCCTTCGCAATAAAACTGCGAAGAACGGATGCTTTGTAGGCTTCTCGGGCTGTCTGTTCCATGATGAATACCTCCTTTTTAGAAAAGTAATTTAACGAACTTCTAATTTAATATTAATCTAATTCGATATTAATCAAATTACAATTGTTTGTCAATCTCTTTCTGCGTCAGGCCCGCTCGGGTGGGAGTGAGACCGCCTGCATTCTGGATTTATCGTGATATTTGCTGTAGGATTATAATGCTGATAGATAGCGTAAGGTTAATACATAAGGAGGTTCATCATGCTCGACGTCTTAATTATCGGCGCAGGCCCATGCGGTCTAGCAGCTGCCATTGAGTGCGGCCGCCAGGGCCTCAGCTGCGAGATCATTGATAAACACAACGTAGTCCATTCCATTTATCTCTATCCGACCCATATGCAGTTTTTCAGTACGGCTGAAATGCTTGAAATCGGAGAAGTTCCGTTCGCCATATCGAATGACAAACCGTACCGGCACGAGGCGCTGGCCTATTATCGCCGGGTCGCCAAACATTTTAACCTGCATATCTCCCCATACGAAGAAGCTCTCACCATTGCCAAGCAGCCTGACGGCAGCTTTCAGGTGAAGACGCTGCGCCGCGGAGGCGAAGAGACCCTTCGACAAGCCAAACACGTAGTCATTGCTACGGGTTATTTTGATCATCCGAATTATATTGGCATTCCTGGTGAAGACTTGGAGAAAGTCACCCATTATTTCCGGGAAGCCCACCCTTATGCCGGCATGAAAACGGCGATCATCGGCGGCAGCAATTCCGCGGTGGATGCGGCCATGGAGCTGATCCGTGTCGGGGCCGAGGTTACGATGGTCTATCGGGGCGAGGAAGTCTCGCAGAACATCAAACCTTGGGTTCGGCCCCTGTTCGACAGCATGGTTCAAAAAGGGCATATTCAGCTTCATCTGAACTCCCGTGTCGTTCAAATTGCGGAGTCCTCCATTACCGTGCTTTCGAATCAGGGACAGGAATCGATCATCGAAAACGACTTTGTATTGGCATTGACCGGGTTCCGTCCTGACCGCAAACTGCTCGCCTCTTCCGGCGTCCAGCTTGATGAAGATATGGAGAAACCTCTCTATAATCCGGATACGATGGAGACCAATGTTCCGGGACTGTACGTCGCCGGTGTAATTGCATCCGGCCGCAATGCCAATGAGGTGTTCATTGAAACCGGCAGGCTGCACGGCCGATTGATCGCGGAGCATCTGGGCACAAAAGTTTAGCCAACGTCTTTCAGAGCGTACATTCCGGGAAGACAACCCGTGTGTAATTGATGTTTTTTGCGATATCAGGAAGGCTTGCTCATCGGTAATTCATACTTGCTGATATCTAAATCATAAGGAGTGATCTCCAATGGACGTTACCTCGCTCATTCTGCTGGCAATGGCGGGCCTGGGCATTATCAGCAGCAATTCCGCCGTGACCATAGCCATGCTGACTCTGCTGCTCATCCGCGTCACAGGTTTCCAGCAAGCCTTCCCATGGCTTGAGAAATACGGGCTGACCCTCGGCATCATTATTCTCACCATTGGCGTGATGTCTCCGCTGGCGAGCGGCAAAATGAGTCTCCAAACGATCGGCGAATCCTTCCTGAATTGGAAGTCGCTTCTGGCCATCGCCGTCGGCATGCTTGTCGCATATCTGGGCGGACGCGGAGCCACGCTGATGGGCAGCAACCCTACGGTAGTCGCCGGCCTACTGGTCGGCACCGTGCTCGGGGTAGCCCTATTCCGCGGGGTGCCCGTCGGGCCGCTCATTGCAGCCGGCCTGCTGTCCTTGCTTATCGGAAAATCGTAAAGTCTTTACGGTTCAACAGATATTTATAGGTAAATAGGATAAAGGCCAAAAACCTCCCTTAGGTTTCATGAACCCTAAGGGAGGTTTATTTGTTCTATATTTAAAGTACCATCCGGACGGGCCGTTACCATATATCGTCTATTTTATGGTATGATAGCTATCGTATTTCACGGCTTTTCCCGTATTTCCCTACGAATTAGGATGTATCAGGAGGTAACACAATTGTCTTCAACGAATACCGATTCGGCCACCGCCCCGTTAAAGCAGCTTCCCATGCTGCTCTTCAGGCAGCTAAGGCCGAAGCAATGGACCAAAAATTTGTTAATATTTGCAGCCCCCCTCTTTTCGTTTGAAACGGTAAGTCCGGGGTCGCTTGTTGAAACCTTGATCGGTTTCTTCCTGCTGTCCTTCGTTTCGGGCTGCGTCTACATTGTGAACGATTATGCCGATCGCGAAGCGGATCGCAACCATCCGGTGAAGAAATACCGGCCCATGGCCTCGGGAGCACTCCCGCCTAAGCTGGCTCTCGTGTTCGGCATTCTGCTGCTCATCGCTTCGCTGGCCGTCTCTTATCTGCTCAATCCGCTGTTTACCGCGTTATTGCTGCTCTATTTTGCCATGAACGTAGCTTATTCCTTCCGGCTGAAACATGTTGTCATCATCGACATCATGATTATCGCGGCCGGGTTTGTTCTGCGCGCCATCGCAGGCGGGCTCGTTATTCACGTCCCGTTCACGCCCTGGTTCCTTTTATGCACCATGCTGCTCTCGCTCTTCCTGGCAATCGGCAAGAGACGGCATGAGCTTCATCTGCTGCAGCATGACAAGGGCTCTCACCGCAAGGTGCTTGATCACTACTCGTTTGATCTGCTCGACCAGATGAGCAGCATCGTCACAACGGCAACCATCATCAGTTATTCGCTCTTTACCTTTACGTCCGGCAGGACCGTTCATCTTATGTGGACCATTCCGCTCGTCATCTACGGGATGTTCCGTTATCTTTATCTGATTCATATCGAGAAAAAGGGCGGTGCCCCGGACCGGGTGCTTCTGGAGGATTCGCACATCCTGGTCACCGTGATCCTCTATGTCATCAGCGTTATCGGAATATTGATCTATTTTGAGTAATTAATAAAACGGCAATTGAGGGAAATTTTATGAATCAGAAATTCGCTATTTTTGACATCGACAAAACGGTCATCCATACGGACTCCATGTTTCAATTTTTGATGTACGGCATACGAAAACACCCGTCCACGACACCGGTCATCCTGAAAGTCGTGCTGCATTCCCTGCTCTACAAGCTCCGTCTCTTGGAAGCCGAAAAGGCAAAAAGCGCTTATTTTCATGCCATGCGCCATATGGATGACTCCGACCTGAAGCATTTTTATGAAACGGAATTGAAGCCTGCCATCTTCCCGGATGCGCTGAAGGAAATGCAGCTGAAAAAAAGCGAGGGCTATCATGTCCTGCTCGTATCCGCGTCCCCCGACGCTTACATGAGATACTTTGCGGAGCTGCCCTGCGTCGACGCGGTCATCGCCACGAAATTATCCGTTCGGGATGGGCGTTTCACGTCGATGATTGAAGGAAACAACTGCAAGGGTGAGGAGAAAGTGAACCGGATTCAGCAATACCTAAGCGAGCAGCGGCTGGCCATTGATTACGACTCTTCCTGCGCGTACTCCGATTCCTTATCCGACCTGCCGATGTTTCGGCTTGTTAAGCACAAATATTTGATCAATCAAAAGTCCGCCCATGGATGCGAGGGATTAACATGGAACAAGTAAAAGCGCAGAGTGCCCCGCGCCACCTAGGCAAGCTGTTTATGATCTTATCGGCTTTTTTGACGGCTACCGGCCAGCTGTTCTGGAAATTGGGGCACGCCAATTTGGTGTATATGGGAATCGGATTTGTCTGTTACGGCCTGGGAGCCATCCTCATGATCAAATCGTTTTCCCTGGAGAAGCTGTCCGTTGCTTATCCCCTGATGTGTATCAGCTATATCGTGGCATTGTTTTATGGGGATTTCTTTCTGGATGAGCCGTTAACCTTGAAAAAGCTGGCCGCCGTGGCCCTGCTTGGAATCGGGGTGACATTAACCTCCTATGAAAAGTGACGTGCCGCTGTACTTGCTTCTGCTCCTAATGACCTTGCTGGGCTCGCTGGGCAGCGTATTCTTCAAAGGATATACCGCGGGTAAACGAATCAAGCTGCTGCTGATCGGTTTTCTTAGCTACGGTTTGGGAGCCATGTTAAATATTTACCTGCTTGGGAAACTTCCGTATACACTGGTGATGCCAGCCAATGCCCTTACGTTCCTATGGGCGCTGCTGTTTGCCAAACTGGTGTTCAAGGAAACCATCGGCATTCGAAAAATCGCCGGCGTTGCCTTTATCATATCCGGGTTGCTGCTGCTGATCTGGTAAATGAATGCCGCTAGGCCGAATCTCAATACATATCACGGATAGATTGGTGGAACGAAAAACATGACTTTTATCAGTTATTTATTTGGAAAAAGAAAAGATAATTACACGGCGGTCGGGCTAAGCGTCTGCCTTGCCTTATGGTATGTGTTCATGAACCTTCCCTTTGTGACATACATCAAGGATCACGCAGCCGAATTGATGCCTCACAGCCCATTCTACGGTGCGCCCTTTACGCTGAATCTGTTTAACTTCGACCCTTCGATGGAGTATGGACCGGAAAATATTTCGATCATCCATCCGTTCATTAATTTCCTGACGAGTCCGCTAACAACGATGATCGGGAGCTCCAACCTCCCTTATCTTCTGATTCAATCCGTCTTGAACGCCTTTAGTGCAGCCTTGGTTTATTACATCGTTCGGCGAAGCGGAGCCGGATGGCTGCTGTCCTTCGTAACGGCGGCTTTCTTCGGTGTCAGCTCGTATTCGCTGTTCACGGCATTCATTCCGGATTCATACGCGTATGCCCAATTCATGATTATTCTGTCGGCCGCTTATTTGCACTACAGCCGGTTGGAGGACCAGTATGCCGTTTTGCCAAATGCCTCCCTGGCCCTGATTAATTTCGGGATCACGTCCACGAATGTGGCAACGTTCTCGGGTGCGCTGCTGATCAGCCTGTTCGATTATCGACGCCGGAAGGATACGTTCAAAAGGTTTATCATCATTATGGTGGTTTTTCTGGGGATGGTGGCGATCGTCACCCTGCTTCAGCACTTGCTGTTCTCCGGCAAGACATGGATCGCGAATGTGTTTTCAAGCGTGCAGAACGGTGCGCTTAGCTATGTTTCTCCCTTTTCATGGGAGCATCATTCCCGGGTCTTCTACATGCTGTTTGTAAGCCCGATCCTGTCACCTGAGCTTGCCATGATCGATCCGGGAATCGCGGCGTTCGTGACGGATCTGGCCAAACCGTATCCGATCCATGTCCATATCGTCGGGATCGGGGTACTGCTCCTGGCAGTCCTGTCCTTCATCAAGGGCATCCGTTCCCGGGATACCTGGGCGTTTTCCATCTACGTTCTGTTCGCCATTTTGCTGCACATCATCGTGGGGTTCGGATTGGCCACATATGCTTACGATCTCTACCTCTACGCAGGACATTATCTGTTTGCGCTGTTCGTGCTTGCTGCGCTGTTCATTGCCAAGACGAAGAGCCTCCGGCTTCAACAAGTCCTCACCGGCGTCATGGCGCTCTTCCTGCTCATCACGCTGGTCAACAATATCGTGCTGCATGGTCAGTCGCTGGACTATATTCAGACGACCTATGACACGGTGTTCAAACATATCGAGAAATAAGACTGTAAAAAAAACAAAAGACCCGTCCCCCGAAGCATGGCCGAATACCATGCCTTGAAGGACGGGTCTTTCGTGTAACTAAGTCTCCAAATGCTGCACGTTGTACAGTCTGGCATAGCTTCCATCCAGATTCATCAGTTCGCCGTGCGTCCCCTGCTCCGTAATTCTTCCATTCTCCAGCACAACGATTTGATCGGCGTGCGTTATGGTCGAAAGACGATGGGCGACGATCAATGTAGTGCGGTTGCTCGCTAGGGATTGCAGCGCCTGCTGGATCAGATGCTCGGACTCCAAATCCAGCGCCGAAGTCGCCTCATCCAGCACCAAAATGTCCGGATCCTTGAGAAAAACGCGGGCGATCGCCAGTCTTTGCTTCTGTCCTCCCGACAGTTTGACGCCGCGTTCGCCTACTTCCGTGTCATAGCCTTGCGGCAGCTGGGTAATGAAGTCATGGGCATTGGCGGCTTGGGCAGCCGCGACGATCGCAGCTTCATCCGCCTCCGGATTGCCGAACAGAATATTTTCTCGTACGGTGCCGCTAAAGAGGAAGTTGTCCTGCAGGACCATGCCCACCGATCCGCGCAGGCTGTCCAGCGTCAAATCCCTGACATCGTGGCCGTTAATCTTCACCGCGCCCTGCTGCACATCGTAGAATCTCGGAATCAGTCCAATCAGGGACGATTTGCCGCCGCCGCTCATGCCGACGAACGCAATCGTCTGTCCCTGCTGAATGGTCAGGTTAATATCTTGAAGCACCCATCCCGCTGCGTCATTGTATTTGAAGGAGACACGGTCGAATTCGATCTGTCCCGCGGTCTTAAGCGTTTTGGCATTCGGACGGTCCACGATGTCATACGGCTCGTCCATTAGCTCCTTGACCCGCTCCAGCGACGCTGAGGCCTGCGTCAGCACCGTTGAAGAGTTAATCAGGCGGCGAAGGGGCGCATACAACCTGTCGAGATAACCGAAGAAGGCAACAAACGTACCTAATGTCAGATCTCCCTGGATCACCCGGTAGCCCCCGTACCCGATAACCAGAATAGGCGCAATATCGGTCAGCGTGTTAATCACCGAGAAGGTCAGCGCATTCCAGCGCGTCTGGGCCATCGCTTTATTCAGGAAATTTCCGTTGATGCCTTCGAATTTCTTCTGATCATAACGCTCCAGGGTAAAGCTTCGGATGACCGAGATCCCTTGAATCCGCTCATGCAGGTATGCCTGAATGCCCGCGAGAGCCTGCGACCGGTCTTTGGTCAGGCGCTTAAGGCGTTTATACAGTAAGTTCACCGCTAGTCCGTACAGAGGCAGAATCGAGATGGCAACCAGCGTCAAAACGGGATTCATGAAGAGCATGACCACTAATACGAACAACAAGGTGAACATATCCAGCCAGATGTTCATCATGCCGACTTCGACCAGGTTTTTCGATTGCTCCACATCGTTGATAAAACGCGATATCGCCTCGCCTACCTTGGTGTTCTGGTAATAACGGAGGGACAACCGCTGCAGATGCGCATACAGCCGGTTGCGCATGTCAAACAAAATACGGCTCGTAATGAACTGCGCAAAATACTGCCTCAGGTATTCCACCGGACCGCGAACGATGACAAACAGCACCAGCGTCCCCCCGAGAATCCACATCAGATCCTGGATTTTCTGCTCGATGCTCATCTGCTGATTGATCAGCAGATCATCCACGACATATTTCATGATCATGGGCAGCAATAACGGGATCGCGAATTTGATCATGCCGATGATGAGGGTGAGAATGATCCACTTCATATACGGCTTAACGAACGGATAATAGATTTTCCATGACTTCAAAGGTGAATCACAGCCCCTTTCTTCAGATTATAGAATGCACAAGTTTTCTGCGAAGGTGAACCCCTTCGATAATCGCAAGAAAAACGCCCTTCTAAATGCTGTCTGCCTTCTGTAAAGGTACATCGATGGAGGTTTTTCTAAAGGGACATCCATCCAGTGACAGTCGAAGAGCAGTTGACATTTGAGAGCTTCAATGCTTTATTAGTTCTAAACTCATGAAATGTATCATGTCTGCAGGAGGATTTAGTCATGACCAGAATTTTCGTGACGGAGGCGGTCATGCTGGCCATTTACGGTCAGCTGTTAGTACCACCCAAACCCGTCGAATACATCATTCCATACACCACGATTTTGGAATTATATGAGCTTCATACCACGGAGGAACATCTCATGAATAGCAGTGCTGATGACCAGCACGTCAAAATAAAGATCGGCGAATTGATATCATATTTCGAAGAGCCGCTGAATAAAAAGAAAATCGAGCGGGCCCTCCAGGTTCCCTGGTCCAAAAGCCCGACCATTCCCGTTAGCGAAACCACTCGGGTCTCGGTCATGAACACGATGGACACCGCACCGTACGGAGAGTCCTTCGATCCCATTGAGACCGAACTGCTGCTGGCTTCCCAAAAAGCGGAGGCTCCCATATTGACGGATCAATACGAGTTGATTCAGCGCATCGTTGAAAGCGCTCTTCCAGTACAGGTCTATGATATCGACGATTTTGACTTTGCGCTGGAGGTCCCGTTATCCGGGCAGCCGTAAGTATCTTGTGTACATGCTTACACAAGGCAAAAGGAGTCCCTTCCCCGGTTTGAATGGGGCAGGGACTCCTCATGTTGACCGAAAAAAATTCCCCGTGCGGGGAATATAAAGCAAACGCATCTGCCGCCACGAACGAGCCTCAGCTCTTCTTTTTTACCTTATCCAGCAAGCGGATCGTGATGGCATCCATAGCGGGCAATGCCTGGAAATCAAAATATTTAAGAGATACTTCCGTATTCGGGGACAAATGAATGGCGCTGTGCAGACCGGTTGCCGCGTACACGCCGATTACATAATATACCTCATCTCCACCAAGCTGCTTCTTCATATACTCCGGACCTGATACAAGGTCCAAGAGTCGCATATCGTCCGCGGTCAGGCCGCTCTCTTCCCACAGCTCTCTGGAGGCCGTGTCTTCAAGAGCCTCGCCGGGCTTCAGGCTTCCGATCGGGAGTCCCCACTCGTCCCTGTTCTGACGTTTCAGGAGCAGAATCTCTCCGTTATCGTTCAGCACAAGCACCGCCGCTTTCACACGGACCACCGAACGTTTGCCGATATACTGGCGAATATCACGGTGATATACGCTCATCTTGGGAGCCTCCTTTCCCTAGATGGCGCTGCAGTCTCTCATCAGGTTAATTTACTGCGCCCTCTTCTTCATAAATATACGAAATGTCATCCAAGGATTCCTCATATTTCACGCGTAGCGTATACCCTTTCAAATACCACAGATCCTGCTCTTCCATATAGAAAGTTACCTCTTCCGAACGCTCCGTCAGTCCTGCTTCCCTTGGCTCTTCTACCGAAATACCGAGCGAAAAGCCGGGATGGAGCCCGCCGCCTGAGCTATAGCGTGGAAAGAAGCGAACGAACGTGCCGGCTTGAAGGTCGAGTTCCTTCTTGTACCAACGTGCTGCCTGATCGCTGACTTGAATTTGCATGTGTCGTGCACCCTCCTTAGACGTTATTTTATGTTGATCCCTATCTTTTGGCAGACCGGAGATCTTAGGGACGGTATCCATATTTAGCTGCAATATTATCATAACGCATACGCACGTTAGGATACAAATCATTTTGATAATTAAATAGTGACATAAGGTTCCGGCCTTCCTTCACTATAAGAATAACTCGCGGGGAGCCGAAAAAATAAGTTTGACACATTCCAGTTCATGGTGATAAAATTCAGTCCATACGAGATCGATTTGAATAAAATGTAAAATGACGAAGAAAGGGTGAGTGACATGCTGAAATTGTTTGCGATGGATATAGATCATCTGGATCATCATTCCCTACAATTCAATATGGATCGACTCCCCGCTGGTGCTGTCTCATCATCATCAAGCCTCGTTCATTCGTTGTCGGAATGATTCGAACGAAGCTGCTGACCTTTGCGCGGAAGACATGATCACCGTGCGTATGATAAGTTCAAAATTAATGAAGCATATCGTCCGTCATCGGATGATGTGCTTTTTTTGGTTTTTGCGGATGATATGATGCCAGAACGATACGAAAGGAAGGGATAATGTGTTTGCCGTACTTAAAAATTTAGGCTGGTTTTTCAAGCGTGAGAAAAAACGTTATTTGATCGGCCTGGCGCTGCTCATCTTTTGCGGATTGGTTGAGCTTCTGCCGCCGCTCCTGCTCGGAAACGCCATTGACGATATCGTCAGCAGTTCCATAACCTGGGCGTCCCTCGTCCAATACCTGCTCATGATTCTCGGCATTGTTGCTGTCGTTTATTGTGCCACGTACATATGGATGCACCGATTGTTCGGAGGCGCAAACCTCGTGGAACGCCTGCTCCGTACCCGGTACATGAACCATTTGCTGCGGATGTTTCCTCCGTTTTTCGAGCGCAACCGTACCGGGGACCTGATGGCCAAAGCGACGAATGACCTTCGCTCCGTGGCTGCAACCGCCGGCTTCGGCATGCTCGTCATGACGGACTCCACCATCTACTTGATCGTCGTCCTGTTCGCCATGGGCTTCATCGTCAGCTGGAAGTTGACGCTGGCCGCGATTCTGCCGATGCCGATCATTGCCATTGGCATGGTGATCTACGGAAGAGCCATTCATAAGCGCTATACGCTGGCTCAAGATGCCTTCGGAGACATGAACGACCAGGTGCTGGAATCCGTAGCCGGCGTGCGCGTCATCCGCGCTTATGTGCAGGAACGCGCCGATCAGCAGCGCTTCCAGGATATTACGGATGACGTATATCGTAAAAATCTGGCGGTTGCCAAAGTGGATGCCTTATTCGAGCCGACCATCAATTTTTCCATCGGTCTCAGCTACGTCATCGGTTTGGCCTACGGGGTGTACCTCGTGTTCCAAAATCAAATCACACTCGGAGATCTCGTATCGTTCAATATGTACCTCGGGATGATGATTTGGCCGATGTTTGCGATCGGGGAATTGATCAATATCATGCAGCGGGGTAACGCATCGCTGGATCGGGTCAACGAAACCTTGAAGACGCCGCCGGATGTTGCCGACGTCGCGGACCCAGTAGACGTGAAGGTTCCGGACACGATTCAATTTAAGGATGTCACCTTCCGTTACCCGACCTCGACGATCGAAAATTTGCAAAATATCAGCTTTACGCTGCAAAAAGGGCAGACGCTAGGCGTTGTAGGACGCACGGGCAGCGGCAAATCGACGCTGCTGAAGCAGCTTCTGCATGAGTACCCGACCGGAACCGGGGATATCCTCATATCCGGCGTGCCGATGGAGAGGCTCGCGACCGATCAGCTCCACAGCTGGATCGGGTATGTGCCGCAGGAGCAGATCCTGTTCTCCAAGACGGTGCGCCAGAACATCCAATTCGGCAAGAAGGATGCCAGCGACGAATTGATCATGGAGGCGATTACGACCGCTGCGTTTGACCGCGATCTGGTCACCCTGTCCGATGGTCTTGATACCGTTGTCGGCGAAAAAGGCGTGGCGCTGTCCGGCGGGCAAAAACAGCGGGTTTCCCTGGCCCGGGCTTTCATCGGCGACCCTGAAATCCTGATTCTGGACGATTCCTTGTCCGCGGTGGATGCGCGCACGGAAGCCAGGATCATCGATAATATCCGGAGCAAGCGCGCCGGTAAAACGACCCTGATCTCCACGCATCGCCTCTCGGCGGTCCAGCATGCCGATCTGATCGTCGTGCTGGAGGACGGCCGAATCACGGAGCAGGGAACCCATGATGAACTGCTGGAACTCGGCGGCTGGTACCGCGAGCAATTCGAACGCCAGCAGGTGGAAAACAATCTGACCTCGGAGGAGGTGTCTTAATTGACTCCAAGCGATACAACCATCTCGAATGAATCCGGAATTGCCAAACGGCTCTTCCGTTATGCCTTAACGGCTAAGGGCACCTTCATCACCGCCCTGATTCTGCTGGCCATCGGCGTTGCCGCGGAGCTGGCAGGGCCCTTCATCGCGAAAACGATGATCGACGAGCATATCCTGGGCATCGAGCGTCCCTATTATGAGACGACGCAGGCTCAGGGTGCCGCATCTTATAACGGAACTTATTATAAACGCGAGGATCGCTTTCAGGAAGGCGAGACGCGTGGCCGGGAAGTGCGCCTCGTTCAGGCAGGCCGCAGCTTCTATTTCATTGATGAGCCGGTAACCCGAACCGAGGGAAACCGTTCCTTCCAGGATGGCGTATTGACGATTTCCTACGCCTCGGAAGAGCTGCAATACCCGGCCGTCAAATTAACCAAAGAACAGCTGTTTGAATTTTACAAACCCGAGCTGCCCAGCATTTATAAACTCGTCGGCCTGTTCCTGATCTGTCTTCTGATCTCCATGATAACGGTATTCGGCAGAACGTACTGGCTCCAATCGGCAGCCAATCGGGTCATCCAGAAGCTGCGTACCGATGTATATGCCCATATACAGCGCTTGCCCGTCAACTTCTTCGATAATCTGCCGGCAGGCAAAGTCGTTTCCCGGGTAACGAATGACACCGAAGCGGTTAAGGACCTGTTTGTTGCGGTATTATCCAACTTCAGCTCCGGCGCCGTCTATATCACGGGTGTTTATGTCGCCCTGTTCCTTCTGGACGTCAGACTGGGCTTGATCAGTTTGTTTGTCATCCCGATGCTGATTGTATGGACCATCCTGTACCGTAAATTCGCAACCAAATACAATACGGTAATCCGCTCCCGTCTGAGCGAGATCAACGCCATTATCAATGAATCCATCCAGGGTATGGCCATCATCCGTGTATTCCGCCGCCAAAAAGCGACCCAGGACGAGTTCGAGGCGCTAAACGCGGATTACATGGCCCATCAGAACAAAATGCTGAATCTGAACTCCTTCACCACGCACAACCTGGTCAATGTGCTGCGTAACGTTTCCTTTGTGGTCGTGCTCTGGTATTTCGGTTCGGCATCGCTGAACGGTGCCGGGATCGTTTCGATCGGCGTGCTGTACGCCTTCGTCGATCTGCTCGGACGGATGTTCCAGCCGATTACGGGCATGGTCAACCAGCTGGCCGCGCTCGATACCTCCATCGTCTCCGCCAAACGGGTATTCGAGCTGATGGATGAAACGGGCGAAAAAGTAACGGACGGCTCCATGCCGCGATATTTGGGGAATGTGGAGTTTCAGGACGTATCGTTTGCTTACAAGAAGGACTACGTGCTGAAGAACATTTCGTTTGAAGCGAAGCAAGGACAGACGGTGGCGCTTGTCGGGCATACGGGCTCGGGCAAAAGCTCCATCATCAATCTGCTGTTCCGTTTCTACGACCCGCAAAAAGGCACCATCACGATTGACGGCCAGCCTGTCACCGATATTCCGAAACAGTGGCTCCGCAAGCATATGGGAATCGTGCTGCAGGATCCGTACCTGTTCACCGGCACCATTGCATCCAATGTCAGCCTGGGCGATCCGGACATTACCCGGGAACAGGTAGAGCAGGCCCTTCGCGACGTAGGTGCCGATCGGCTCCTGGCCCATCTGCCGCAAGGCTTTGATGAGCCGGTGCTGGAGAAAGGCAGCACGCTTTCCGCCGGGCAGCGCCAGTTGATCTCGTTTGCCCGTGCTTTGGCGTTCAACCCGGCCATTCTGATCCTTGATGAGGCCACCGCTAACATCGATACGGAAACGGAAGCCTTGATTCAAGACGCGCTGGAGGTTCTGAAGCGAGGTCGTACAACGTTTATCATCGCTCACCGCTTATCCACGATCCGCAGCGCCGATCAGATTCTGGTCCTTCACCGCGGAGAAATCGTGGAACAGGGTTCCCATGACGAATTGATGGCATTGGGCGGAAGGTACTTTAAAATGTACCAGCTCCAGCAAGGAAGCTCGCCTTCGGTTCCAGAGAATAAGGAAACGGTGCTGGCCGCTTCCAACAGCAACTTGGCCGGAGGGCATTTATAGAACAAGTTAGGCAAAGCTAACGCAGTCATATGAATACGGACCGCGGTTAATCGTAGTTTTTCTTGCGATATCCGGAAGGTCCAGGCTTCGAAGTCTATACTTTCTGACACTATAAAAAGGCTGTCCCCTGTCGAATGTAACATTCGCTTGGAGACAGCCTTCTTTTTTACATCGTATTCTGGAGGCACATAACAAGAATTACTTTGCCGAATCAAGAGTACCGGCTGCTTTGACCGTGATTTTGGTGTATTTGGACGGCACGAGCACGTCATCGGACGATTTTGAGATGACCTGCGGGTACATTTTGTCCGGATCGGGTTGCACCACCTTGAAGTAGATTACAGCTTCGGTGTCGCCAACATAGTCGACCGAAGTAATTTTAATGCCATATCCCGGATTCGGCAGATCTTCCTTGGTTACCGTGACTTTGTTCTGCGATTCGTCCACCTTGACGACGCTTGTGCTTACATCCGGTTCAGATTGCGCCGGCTCTTCGGGTATCATGTTCTTCCGATGCTCCTCAATGAATCGAATGGAATTGTATACGAGCTCAGCCGCTTCGATTCGCGATAAACTCTTCGTCGGATGGAACTTGTCGTTCGCGTCCAGCTTCGCGATTTTGGTTAACAGCAGGAATTGCACGGCCCCCCGGCTCTCCTCTTTCATCAGATCCTCGTCGGCCACATGCAGATACATCATGATCACGGGATAATTCCCGGTCTTCTGAATCGCTTCCGAGAGCAAGGTCGCGAACCCTTCGCGCGTGATCGGCTCACTCCATTTCATGTCCGCGGATACCGACAATCCGTTCTGAGCCGCAATGTTCACGGCTTCGGCAAACCAAGCATCCTTCGGAACACTGTCGAACGAGCGGCCCGTAAAGTTCGGCTGCACCTCCAGGCCGGCCGCATTCACGATCATCTGCACCGCCTGAGCGGTCGTTATCGTCTTGGACGGAGCGAATTTGTCGGCGCTGATGCCTTGGATAATCCCTTTCGATTGCAGTTCCTTCACCATTTGCAATGGCTTCTCCTCTTGTATATCCGTAAAAGCAGAGGCGGCGCCGGCACCGAGCAATGACGAAGTGACAAGCATAGCGGTTAATAATTTGGTTGTTTTTTTCATAGTTACACCTCCTATTATTCCTGACGCAGAGGTGCTGGAATATGTTTCATCTGAAGCGCATTTTCTTCTACACGCTTTTTTCGCTATCCAGGCCCAACTTTATATACATCTCGCGGGAGTAACCTTGAAGCTTCTGCTCCAGCGCTTGGGCTTGGTCCTTAAATGCCGTCAGCTCCCGTATCATTCGGGAACGGCCGGCCGGGCTAAACGTCTCATGGATCCGTTCTTTGAAATAATCATGAACGATATAGTTTCGCTGCTTCCATACTTCTTTTAATTGTAGCGTCTCTTCCTCGGAGAACGGAAAGTAATGCTGGATCTCATGGACCAGCTGGCCCAGAGAGCTGCTTAGTTTCCGCTGATATAATTCGGTGAAATCTTCCTCTGAAGGCACATTTCCTTGAGAAAGCTTGATCAGCATCAACAAATTCGCGAGCTGCTGCTCAAGGGCCTGTGAATAATACACCGCTAATCCGAAATAGGCAAACAGCTCTTTGGAGTGGTCACTGTCCAGCAGTCGAGTTTGTTTCATGGTATCCTCCTCTAGTATTGGCTGTCTTTACCGTTTCTATTTGTGTATATTCCTATGGTAAAGGAAGACTCCTCCTACTTCAACCTACTTTTCGGATCATGGACGCTGCATCCTTGCGGGAGGCCGTCCATAGATAAACAGCCAGTAAAATAAATCCGTAGATGAAGGAATAGGCAATCGTCAGGAGCTTGACGGCCGGTGACCGCTCGTCGGCATGCATGAACAGGTCCATCATGACGGAGACAGGCGGCAGCAAGTAAGGGATGATTCCCCAATAAGCATGTTCGAACTGGACAATGGATCGACCGGCCAAGGATACAATGATCACGATGAATAGCAACCCTGCCGCTCTTCCCTGGTTCTCCATGAAGCCGAACTGAAAGAAAACGGACAGCGAAATGCCCAGCAAGCACATTGCGACATGTCCAACATAACCAAATGCAAGCTCGGAGAATGCAATCGGCTTATCAAACATCCCGAACATGACGGGATAAAAGACAGCAAATGCACTGAATAGGATGGACAGAAGGCTTACCGTCATATATTGGGCGGCATAAAATCGTAAGGCCTTGCCGCTATGAACAATCAGGAGCGTCGTTTGACGCCCTTGATCGTGATTGTGAAAATTCAAACCCAGCCAAGCTGAGCCGACAAACAGAAAAGCTGCCGTCACGGCAAAACTGTCCATGATCGGGTTAGGCCGGTAGGAGTAGAGGAACACCACCGAGATCAGCATAAATGCAATCGGAGCAAAGTATCGATAAGATCTTGTGTAACTGGCAAGCAAGTAACGAATCAGGGATCCCATCATGCTCCCTCCACCTCCATAGGCTGTCCGGAACCCGGGCGCTCAGGCTCTTTCATCTCTCCGCGCCAAGGCTCAAGCCGTAGCAGCGAACCGCTTGACTGCAAAATTTCCAGCAGCATGCCGTCCGCTGCCTGCCGCGTAACCATCATCGATGCCGGGTTGCCTCTGGATATCCAATAGAGAAACCCGGGACGGCGTTCAAGCTCCAGCATGTTGTCTGGCGAAACGTGCGTGAATTCCAGCTTCATCCGCTCTACATGCGGACTCCTTTCAAGCAATCCGTCCCGCTCGATCCGCCCCTGCCGCAGCTGCGTCTCCCGATCAGCCAACGATGCAATAAGCAGCGGCTCGTGAACGGACATCACGATAGCTGTTCCTTGTCTTTTGATCTCGGTCAGAATGCCGACCATCTCCATTTGGGAGGACTCGTCCAATCCCGAAAGCGGCTCATCCAGAAGCAGCAGATCGGGCTGGCTAAGCAAGGCCTGCATGATATTGACCTTTTGCAGCATCCCTTTGGAGCATAGCGTCATCTTTATGTCCTGCAGTTGAAACACATTCAGCATGGCATCGATCCGCTTCGCGGCTTCTTGTTTGTCCATGCCCTGAATGCCGGCCATGTGGCGCAAATATTCGGAAGGGCGAAACCGCAGCGCAGGAAAACGTTCCGGTACATAGCCGACGCGCAGCGATGTTCCATATTCGATCCTGGCCCCTTCCGACGGGTTAGTTAGCCCTGCTATCACATGCAGCATCGTGCTCTTGCCTGCGCCATTGCTTCCCGTTATCGCAACGCACTCAGCGCGGGAGATGCTCCAGGTGATGTTATGCAGGACGGCATACTTGCCGAAACGCTTATGTACTCCGTTCAATTCCAGCAGTTCCTGCAAACACTTCAACTCCTGTTCACATATTCTGGTGTTTGTATTTCGTTCAGGTATTTATCGAACACGATCGTGCCGGCGCCTATGACGCCCGCATACTCTCCCAACTCGGATGGCTGAAGCACGATTTTATCGTGAAAGCTGGACAAACTTCTGTTATATGATGTTTCTCTTACATATGTGAAGAAATCCGGGTACCGGTTCGCAAGAACACCACCGATGATAATGGTCTCCGGGGTTAGCAGATTAATGACATTAGCCAGGGATATACCGACATAAAGAGCCGATTCGTTCAGCATATTGGCAGCCAATGGATCTCCGTCCAGACCGGCCGTGATCACATCGGAGATGTCCAATCCGTGATCATTGCCATCAAACGAGGATTGAAGAGAACTCGCAGCTCCGCGCCGCAGCTCTTCTCCGACCCTGCGGACGACGGCCATACCGGAAGCGATCGCTTCCAGGCAGCCGGTATTGCCGCAATTGCAGCGCGGACCGTCAATATCGATCGTGCGTGCCCGATCTCACCGGCTCCATGAGGGTAACCCTGATATATTTTCTGGTTGAAGATCAATCCGCTTCCGATCCCAATATCCGCATCCACATATACCAAATGGTTGAAATGCCTGCCGTTTCCATACCATAACTCACCGAGTGCCATCACGTTAGCGTCTTTCTCGATTTGGGTCGGAAGCTCCGTATTCTCCTCGATCAGTCCCTTTAATCGGACCTGCTGCAGTCCGGGAAGGTTTGGCGGAGACAGAATCTTGCCTTGGACCGGATCAAGCGGTCCAGGAGCTCCCACCCCTATGCCGATGATTTGGGACTTCAGGCCCGACTCTTCCAATACGTCTTGGATCGTGGAGATGATGACATTCACCACGCTGCCGCGATTGGTGTTATTTTCAAAGGAGGAGCGTTTCTCCATTATCACTTTCCCCTGCAAATTAATGACTGCCGCTCTTACGGAGGAGGCGCTGATATGAACGCCAACCGTGTAAATATCACCGGGATTCAAGGAGAGGAGTTTGGGCTTCCTGCCCCGGCTGGACTCGTCATAAAACCCGGCTTCAGCAATCAATCGATCCTTCATCAGCTCATCCACCAAATTGTTCACGGCGGTAAACGTCAAATTCATCTTGGCTGCGATTTCCGCTTTCGTTAAACTGCCGTAGTCGCGGAGCAGCGCGATAATGCCGATGCGATTCAGGTTTTTGACATGCCGATTGTTCTTACCAACGGAACTGTTCATCTTACAACCTCATTCTTTTTACCCATATTGTTCTAGCCCTCTCATACATCTATCATAGGTGAAAATTCGGAGTTAGTAAAATCCATTACTCGAACTGCATATGAAAAGCCTGACCTCCTATTCGGAAATCAGGCCTAGTTATATCACACAATAGAACTTGTTAGATTAAACGTGGCTCAGCATTTCGCGGCATGCTTCGGCACATTTCCGGCATGCTTCCGCACATTGTTTGCAATGCTCATGATCATGCTTCTCGCACTCTTCCGCGCAAGCCAGGCATGCCTTGATGCACAGCTCGCAAATTTCCTTAACGTAAGGGCTTTTGCGGGACATGGCTTGAGCCGTAAATGCACAAATATCCGCACACTCTCTATCGAGTGTAATACAATCGCGAAGCATGGCCAGCTCGTATTCTTTCAAGCAGGATACATAGCATACATTGCAAGCGTTCATACATTGGAGACATGCTTCGATGCATTCTTTATATTTGAGTTCATTTAACATTGGTAGATCCTCCTTGTAGTTATTACGCTATGCCTTTGTATTAAACGTTCGACTGCCCTCTGAATCAAACGCCGGCCAGAAAGTCCCAAGGAACAATTGCCCAGAATGATCAGGCTAAAATGGCTGACTTATGCCCGGCTTGTCTTCCCCTCCAGCTGTTCAAGCTGCTCCCTTAGCAGCGATTTCTGAAAATGCTCCCCGATAAACACCACCACATCCGGCACTTGGCCCTGTGGCGTTATCTTCATAAAATCGGATTCGCGAAACGCGTACTGGAACAAAAAACGGCTGTTCGTATCACTGAAGGTGAGAATGCCCTTCGCCCGGTATACATCCCTTGGCAGCCCGGCTATCAATCGTTCGAACTCCACGCTGTTTACCGGATGGCTGAAGTAGTATGTGTACGACATGACATGATCATGGGAGCCATGATCATGTGTTTGGTCGTGGTTGTGGCCAGGTTCATGGCTGTGGTCATGATCGTGGTTGTGGCCAGGCTCGTGGTTGTCGTCATGCTTATGGCTGTTGGCTTGCTTGTGCTCGTCTGTGTGCTCAAGGGCATCCCCGGCCTCGCGATGATGTACAATCGATTGCTCATTCCGATCCAAGGGATCGCTCTGCAGCAAAACTTCAACATTCAAGTCGCAGCGCACCGAAGGAACAATCAGGGCATGCGGATTCCACCGCTTCACCAGCTCTTGAATCGTCTCGCTGTCCCGGTCCTCGACCAGGTCCATTTTATTAAGGACAAGCGCGGAGGCTGCGCGAATCTGCTCCTGCATCAACCGGTAGGTCTTTCCCTTCTGCTCTATGTTCAAATGAAGCAGATGCGCGGCATCCACGACGGTGATCAGTTTTTTTACGTCAATTCTCATATATAATGAAGCTTCCGCGGTTGCGTCCAGAATCTCCATCGGATTGGCGATCCCCGTCGCTTCAATAACGATGACATCCGGCCGCTCCCGCTGGATCAGCATCGCGATTTCGGATGATAAATCGGAACGAATGGTGCAACAGATGCAGCCGCTCAGCATCTCTGCCGTCGGCACCGCTTCATCGGCTGCCAGCCCTTCAATGTTAACCTCGCCGATCTCGTTCATGACAATGGCCGGCCGCAATCCCTGCTGCTTGAAGGAGGCAATGAGGCGGCTAAGCAATGTCGTTTTTCCACTGCCGAGAAAACCTGATAAAATATAAATGGGTGTTACGTGCTCCACGTTCCATACTCCTTTGCGCACATTGTTTATTATGCTAGCGAGTGTACTACATTTCATCCGTCGACCGCAAGCGTCCCGCCATTAACTGAACAGGAGTTGTCATTAGGCATGAATTCAACGCAAGAACATAAACAGCAATCCCCCGCTTCCGTGAACTGTATGGTGATTACGGTTTCGGACACGCGGACGAAGGATACGGACAAGAGCGGCAAACTGATGATCGGCTTGCTTGAAGAAGCCGGACATGCCGTCGTGGCATACAGCATTGTTCCAGACGACTACGAAACGATCCGTGAAACGATTTATTCCGCGGCCAGCGCTTCGGAGATCGATATCGTGTTATTAACCGGCGGAACAGGCATCTCAAGCCGGGATACCACCTATGAAGCGGTCTCTTCGTTGCTGGATAAAGAACTCCCGGGATTCGGAGAGATCTTCCGCTTCCTTAGCTTCACCGAAGATATCGGGTCTGCGGCTATTTTAAGCCGCGCGATCGGAGGCACGATAAGCCACACGGCTGTCTTCTCGATGCCGGGTTCCAGCGGTGCCGTAAAACTTGCGATGAACCGCATCCTCCTGCCTGAGCTGCGGCACGTCAAATATGAGCTGGATAAACACCGATCATAACCAGCTCACGCCGGGCACCATGAAAAAGGCCGGATGCATATGGGCATCCGGCCTTAGCTGTATCCTAACTGCTGGCGCGTCGTTGATGTTTGGCAAGCAGGGAGGGCGCTATTTTTTTGATCTGGTCATAATAGTTATCCGTTTTGTCGCCTGTCGACGAATAGACGATGGACGTCTCCTTGTCACTTATGATCAGATTATGCCCGCCGGCCGCATTCGCATCCCCTTCTGTTACGCCATAGATTTCCTTAAGCCCTTTTTCCCGTGCCGCTTGATTCTGATAAACGTACACGGTAATAAACTGGCTTGCATCATAATTGATCCGGTATTGATACGTGATGTTGCCTACGTTGTCCTCCGCATAGGTTTCATTGGTCAGCGGCATACCCGCCTGATTGAATGAGGCCTGGAGATCCTCAAGGAATTTTCCGTTCATGCCCCGCCCTGATATCCGGGCCTCCCTGGAACCTTCCTCGTAAGCCCTCATGTTATATAAGCGCGCCTCGTCCTTGGCCACCTGCTTGGAGCAACCGACCGATATGGCAAGAATGGAACAGAGCCATAACACGGTAACGATTTTGCGGTATTTCATGTTCACTCCCCCTTCCTTAGGTGTCAAAGGTTGCCTTCCCTTAGATTGCCTGAGGATGAGGAACATTATGCGTATGCGAAATCAGGGTAATATTACAAAGCGATGACGCTTCTTCCAACCGCCCCGCCTTTAAGAATGGTGTTCAGCACTACAGGCAGATCGGTTAGTCCGTATTCGGTAATTCCTTCTTGAAGCACGGATGCCGGCTTCCATTCATCGGCCAGCTTCGACCATACTGATCGGCGGTAGGCCATCGGGCAGTATACCGAATCGATTCCAAGAAGATTGATGCCTCTAAGGATAAACGGAAACACCGTCGTTTCAAACGCACCGCCGCCCGTCATGCCGGAAACGGCGACGCTTCCGCCGTATTGTACGCTTTTCAGGATGGCGCCCAAGTGATTACCACCGACGGGATCAACCACCGCTGCCCATTTCTCAGCGGAGATGGCCCCTTTGGAGTCTGCTGCAGCTTCTTCTCTGGAGATCACCTCATGGGCTCCCAGCTTCAAGAGCCAGTCGGTCTGGCTGGATTTGCCTGTCGATGCCGTTACCTCATAACCTAACTGGCTAAGAATGGATACCGCGAAGCTGCCCACTCCCCCGGTCGCGCCCGTAACCAGGACGGAACCCTGCTCCTGCCGCAACCCATTCCGCAATAAAGCCTCGATCGATAACGCAGCCGTAAACCCTGCGGTTCCGATGGCCATCGCATCGCGCGGAGACAAGCCCTGCGGCAGGGGAACGAGCCATTCTCCCTTAACCCGTGCATATTGGCTGAACCCGCCTTCATGGGATACCCCTAACTCATAACCGGTACAGAGGACGGAATCGCCCTCCTTGTAATCCGCATGAGCGGAATGCACGACCGTCCCTGCCAGATCAATGCCTGGAATGAACGGATACCTGCGAACGATTTTTCCACCCGGTATGCTGGCCAGCCCGTCTTTATAGTTAACCCCGCTGTATAACACCCGCACGATAACGTCGCCTTCGGGCAGCTGATCCAAACACATGTTCTCCACGCTGCCGCGAACCCCTTGCTCATCTTGACGAAGAACGTAGGCCAGAAATTGGATTTCGTTGTCCACACTTATCACTCCTTGGGTTAGTTTAGGTGCTGTAGATCAATCTGGATTTGCACTATGAATATGTCGAAGCTTAATAGATACTCTCGGAAAATGGCGGCTTCTGCGCTTTCCCGAGAAATGATCCACTATCGTCCTTTATAATCAGAATTGTGTTATTATGGAAAAAGAATACTATTATAAAAAATGATCAGCAGGAGTTGAAATCCACGTTATGACTCATTTTGATTATGGATCTAAACGTAGATCCTTCCGCTTCTCGTTCTTACTCACTCTGGTGACGCTATTTCTGTTACCGGTCGTCCATAAACCGATCAGCCAGATTTTTGGATTCCTTGGTATACATACACAGTCAGGGGGCATTGCCGGCTCGTTTCTCGTTTTCTTTCTAAGCTTGGGTGTCGTTCTAACGCTGTTTAGACTCGTCTTCTGGGTTTTCCCTTTAATTACCTGGCCTGGTCTCAAAGTGTACGTACTAATCGGCCTCCTCTTCATATTAATGACAGGGATCTACGAATACACAAGCACACACCGCTCGATCGAAGCGGCGGTATTCAAGGAGAAACATGCTTTTTTTGAAGCACCTTACAGCATTAATCATGCTAAAATCATACAATCCGAATTAACCTCTGAGAAGGCTTATTCTTTCGTGGTGACATCTAGAGCGGGACTACAATTATCCATCTATACCAAAGGGTGGTTCGGATGGAAGATGTCCGCCGTATCTATATTATACCCTTCTGCCAAGAATCCCTCTTCTCCGCCTGTATTCTCGGAGACAAGCGTGGATTCATCACTCGTATTTGGCCTGTATAGAAGCACAGAACCCATTCGGATTCATGTAAATGGTCAGCCGGCACATACCATACCCTACCAACAACTGAGGCCGGATGTCAGTGAAGATTTGTACATGTGGTATTACGAACGCCAGCCTGACATGCTTGAGGACAAGGTTCATCTCACCGCTCGTGACGTCAACGGAAGTATCGTGGATCGACTCGACCTATAAGCCAAGTACAAAAAGACGCTCCTTCTCCTGCCAAGCGGCAAGATCGGGAAAGCGTCTTTTTCATTGCTGTATGTTATAACCTAATCTTCGTGCTGCTCCATGAACTCGGCCATCATCCGCTGCTTCACTTCCCAGACCTCTTCGCTCAGGTTCACGCGGTATATCTCCGGATTCAGCTTACGCAAATACTCGGGCCAGAACTGGCCCAGCTGAGCGTCATGATAGCTGCGGATCTCCTCCAGCTCGGGCAGTTCATACACCAATTCGCCATTCTGGAATATCGGTTCCAGCATGGACACCGCATCAAAGTTCTTCACGTTTTTGCGCATGTAAGGATGCAGCGGATTAAACAGCTTCAGCTTGCCGCTTTCCGGCGGCATTTCCTCTTCCGGGAAGCAGATGTAATCGGCGATCGCTTTGCCGCTGCCCTTGGATATGATGCGGTACACGTCCTTTTTGCCGGGAGTGGACACTTTTTCAGGGTTGCCCGAGATTTTGATGGTCGGTACCATCTTCCCGTCAACCTCCCGCTCTACCAGCTTGTAGACGCCTCCGAGCGCAGGCTGGTCGGCCGCCGTGATCAGCTGGGTACCGACGCCCCAAGTATCGACCTTGGCACCCTGTGCCTTGAGATCCAGAATCGTACCCTCATCCAGATCGTTGGAAGCTACGATGCCTACATAGTGAAGACCGGCCTCATCCAGCATCCTTCTTGCCTGAATCGACAGGTAAGCCAAATCCCCGCTGTCCAGACGAATGGCATTCATCCGCTTTCCTTGGGCCTCCAGCTTCTTCGCTGTAGCGATGGCATGCGGAATCCCGCTCTTTAAAGTATCGAAGGTATCCACCAGCAGCGTCACTTGATCCGGCATGACCTCGGCAAAAATATCAAATGCCTCCTGCTCGCTCCGGAAGGTCTGCACCCAGGAATGCGCATGCGTGCCTTTGGTCGGAATGCCGAATTTCTCGCCGGCCAGCATATTCGAGGTAGCATGGAAGCCGGCTAGATACGCTGCACGGGCTCCCCATACGGCCGCATCCGCTTCCTGCGCGCGTCTTGTGCCAAACTCCAGCAAGGTATCGCCGCCGGCCACCTGACGGATGCGGGAGGCCTTGGTCGCGATCAAGGTCTGAAAGTTCATGAAGTTCAGGAGCGCGGTTTCGACCAGCTGCGTCTCGAAAATGGTGCCTTCCACCCGAATGAGCGGTTCGTTCGGGAATACCAGCGCTCCCTCCTTCATGGAATGAATATTCCCTTGAAATCGGAAGCGGCGAAGCTCCTCCAGAAATTCAGGCTTATACTTCTCTTCCTGTTTGGCCAGATACGCGATATCCTCATCCGAGAAACGCAAGGACTCGATATAATGCACGATCCTTTCCAGTCCGGCAAAAACGGCGTACCCGTTACCGAACGGCAGCTTGCGGAAATATCCCTCAAACACCGCACGCGTACGATGAGAGCCGTTAATCCAATGCGCATACATCATGTTGATCTGGTATTTGTCCGTATGTAGTGCTAATCCTGCTGTCAGCATCACGATCATCCTCCAGTATGACCCGGTTCATCCATGCTTCCGGGTAGTTCGAGCTGTCTATCGATTAAGAAATTCTTCGCTTCGCACAACGGCTGCCCCGAGACTGCCCTGAAAGTGGCTCAACGCCCACTTATGCCCCTCCGGATTGAAACTGGCAACGCCATCCTCATAGACCGTTATTTTGTATCCGTAATTATACGCATCCACGGCAGTATGCAGCACGCAGATGTCGGTGCATACCCCTACAAGATCGACTTCGGTAATCCCGCGTTCCCGGAGCTTCTGGTTCAGTTCCGTACCGCAAAATGCGCTGTATCTTGTTTTATCCATCCAATAGATCGTATCCTTGCGACCCTCATAGACCTGCTGTAACTCGCCGTATAATTCCCGCCCCCGGGTTCCCCGGATGTTATGCGGAGGAAACAGCTTGGTTTCGGGGTGAAAAGCATCGTCCTGCTCATGCAGGTCCACGGCCATGACGACAAAATCTCCGCGATCGCTGTATAATCGGGTCAACTCAGCAATGGTCTTCTGAATGTCGATGGCGGGCTTCCCTACCGGCAGGTTACCATCCACGAAATCATTCGTGAAATCTATCACGATTAAGGCTTTCATCTGACACACTCCTCTACGACGTGATTAATGTGATCGATAAAAATAACAGCGGTTGAATCATAGACCTGCTACGTATAAATCGATAGCAGCGGCGCATGATCCGTAAATCGGTACAATTGGGCCGGACGTTGGGAATACTGGTTGGAGCTTAGCGGCTTGCCGTTCTCGTCCCGCGCTTCTTCCAGTATCCCCTGTCTGCTGCGGGTCGATGTGATTTTACGGATAAAGTTGGGTTCGTTGAACTCGGGCACAACCGTCTGGATGACCTGGTATAACTCGCTCAGCGTAAAATGCTCCGGCAAAAACTGCCTGGCAATCGTCGTTTGCAGCATTTGCAGCTGAATCTTGCGGTAAGCATCCATAATAATATCCCTGTGGTCAAATGCAAGCTCCAGCTCCTCCAGAGCTTCCGCGACCGTAAACAGGCCAACCTCTTCGGCGTCATCGGCAGCCTGGCGGTGCTCCAGCATCCACTCCTCTACGAGCGCATAGAAGGCATGGCTGATAATCCAGCCCCTTGGATCACGTCCCGGCGCGCTATACACGCCCAAGTACTCCAAGTGTCCGCCGTCCACCCCGGTCTCTTCCTTCAGCTCCCGTTTGGCGGCATCGTAAATCGACTCGCTTTCACGGCAAAAACCGCCGGGAAGCGCCCACATGCCGGCACAAGGCCATGACCTGCGCCGGATCAGCATCACCTTAAGCTCCCGAATGGGCAGTGTCTTGGTAAAGGTCTTCCGTTCCCGCTTCGTCAGGGTAAACATCACGATATCGGCGGGCACACCGTCCGGTGTTCTGTATTTCTTGTCACTGCTCTTTGGCGCCTGTTCGCGATCCGTCATTTCCATCACCATAACTATTAATTTGATAATTTCATTATGACATATTTAAAAATGATGTCAAGGATTTCCTAGCCCAATCTCTATATAACTTTACTATGCCCTATACATTCTCATTCTGTGCATGCCTTAACAAGAACAGAAAAGGTGCGGAACCATTCCGCACCTCGTTTCCTCTAACCGCAGCTGCTTGGCGGCGTATCTTTACCTGTTTCCACGTTCACTTTTTCCGAAACGGTATCGTGAATCACGGACACGACCAGCTGAAGGAGATAATTAATGTCGCTCTGACTTTGCTGGAACTCCATCACGAGCGGAATGCTGTCAATCTCCTCCTGAAGCTCTTCGATTTCGCGTTCGATTTTTGCAACCATGTCCTTGTTCTGGAACGTTTCAAAAGCCACGATTTCTTTTTGCTTTTTCTTAATGGTTTTGATCAGGTTTTGGACCCGTTCGTGGTTCTGGATCTTCTCTTCCGCTTGCTTAAACATCTGAACTTCTTCGCTTGTGGATATTAAATCCGCCAGCTCGCCGGCTTTCGCCAGAATATCGTCGCGTATTATCAATTCACGTGTATTGTAAGTGGACATACCGTAGGTGTTGGTACGAACATGATCATGTGCCAAGGTTCATCGCTCCAATTCTTCATCATCTATATGAGTATATGCAGGCATGGATCCATTGCGGTAACGGTCTATGCTGCATTGGCATGCTTCTTGCTCCTCCATTATACCGCATCTGAGGCAGGAATCGCGTCCGGGATCATATCCCCTTTGATATACCAGGTCTTCGTATCCGTGATCCGTACATTCACGAAGCTGCCTACGAGTTCCGTTGAGCCTTCAAAATGCACCAGCTTGTTCGTGCGCGTACGTCCGGACAGCATGGAATCATTGTTCTTGCTGACTCCTTCTACCAGGACCTCCACCGTAGATCCAAGCAGCCTGTCGTTGCTCTTGCGGCTGTATTCATTAATGGCGGCGTTCAAGCGCTGCAGACGCTCGCTCTTAACCTCCATCGGCACATTATCCTCCATCACCGCTGCCGGCGTTCCTTCGCGCGGAGAATAGATAAAGGTATACGCAGAGTCATAACCTACTTCCCTTACCAAGGACAGCGTCTCCTCAAACTGCTCATCGGTTTCTCCTGGGAAACCGACAATGATGTCGGTGGTGAACGCTACATTGGGAATCGCCTTCTTAATCTTATGGGCCAATTCCAGATACGTCTCGCGCGTATATTTACGGCTCATTTTCTTGAGCACTTGCGTGCTTCCCGACTGCACCGGCAGATGAATATGCTCCACCAGGTTGCCGCCCTTCGCCAGCACCTCGATCAGATGATCGTCAAAGTCCCTTGGATGGGATGTCGTGAAGCGAACGCGCGGGATATCGATTTTGTGAATATCATCCATCAGATCGCCGAAGCGATACTGGATATCTTCAAAATCTTTACCGTATGCATTCACGTTTTGACCGAGCAGCGTAATTTCCTTATACCCTTGACGGGCCAATTCGCGAACCTCGGCAATGACGTCCTCCGGACGCCGGCTGCGTTCCTTGCCGCGGGTGTAAGGGACGATGCAGTATGTACAGAATTTATCACAGCCGTACATAATGTTGACCCAACCGCGGAGACCTTCCCTTTTCTTCGGAAGATTCTCGACAATGTCGCCTTCCTTGGACCACACTTCAACCACCATTTCCTTGCTGAAGAGCGCTTCCTGAATCAAGTGAGGCAAACGATGGACGTTATGCGTGCCGAAGATCAGATCCACGAAGCCGTGCTTCTGGAGAATTCGATTCACGACCGATTCTTCCTGCGACATGCAGCCGCAAACCCCAAGCAGCATATCCGGCTTTTCCGTCTTCAGATGCTTCAGGTGGCCGAGTTCGCCAAACACCTTGTCCTCCGCATTTTCACGAATGGCACAAGTGTTGAGCAAAATGATGTCCGCCTGCTTGCGATCTTCGGTTGCCCGGTAACCCATCTGCTCCAGCAATCCCTTAATCGTCTCGGAATCATGTTCATTCATCTGGCATCCGTACGTATACACGATGTAATGCTTGCCAGCCCCGATGCTTCGGAACTCTTCTGGCAGCTCGGTATCGTACAGGACTTCGACACTCTGTTTGCCGCGTTGTTTTTCCTGTCTATGATTAGGCTCCGAAAGAATGTTGATTTCCCGGCCATTGATGCGAATTCTCTTCCCGTGTTCGTCTTCCGAGAGAACTTTGGCTCCTGAAAAATCAAAATACTTGGAGTAGTCCTTACTTTCTTTGGACATGCTAGGTCACTCCTTAGATCCGCAAAATCTCTGGTTTACATGACAATATTGCTTAAATAGGCACTGTTTTAAATTATATCATGATCTTTATGCCTAAGCTACCACCCTGATGCTATTAGAGCGTTCCTTGGCCGTTGACTTTCTTCTTCCATAAGTTCGGCAGCACGCGGCCCATAAATTTGGAATTTCCAAAAAAAAGAGCCTGGCATCGATGAATCGATCCAGGCTCTTCTTGACTGCGAACTTGAAAGGTTGCGCATGCTTGACACATACAGTATGTTCTAATGGCTTTCTAAAGCCGCGGATTAATCAATAATTTCAGCAGTGTCTCCGTTTTTGGCGCCGGCTGCGTTGGCCTCATCGGTATCGATGTGCATGTCGAGCGCAAAATTGTCGGATACGCGGGCAATGACGTTCTCCAGCACGAGGCCGCGTTCGCCGCCTAGGCGCACTTTGAGCAGGTCCTTGTCCTTGATGCCCCACTGTTCCGCAGCGGATGTATGGAAGTGAATATGACGAGCGGCCACGATGACGCCTTCGTCCACCGTTACTTCACCTGCCGGGCCTTTAATCGTGATTCCCGGGGTTCCGGCAATGTTTCCGGATTCGCGCACGGGTGCTTTCACGCCGATGGCAAAGGAATCCGTACGGGAAATTTCCAACTGGGTTGCAGGACGCGCAGGTCCCAAAATTCTTACTTTATCGAATTGTCCCTTCGTTCCAATGACCGCTACCGTTTCGTTGGCCGCGAATTGTCCTGGCTGGGACAAAGGTTTGAACTCTGTAAGTTGATATCCAGGGCCGAACAATGCCTCAATATGCTCTTGGGTTAAATGAATATGGCGGGCGGATACACCCACAGGTACAGTTTTACTCATCTGTCTCACTCCTTGTTTTTCTCTATATGCTGTACATGCCATCACCTATTATACTCTCTATTACCCAAAAATAAAAAGGCAACCCGCGTGTTTCAGGGCGCCTTCTTTTGTTTCTTGCGCGATCTGCAACAGGATTGTCATAGTTATCCTCGAATCCAGGATGTTATGCGTCATGTTCATCTTCTGGAACCGGCGATGAAGGCAAATACTGTTCAAGGAAACGCAGCGGATTATCCGACATCCAGCCCTTGACCATCGATTCGGGATAAAATTTGAGCAGCAGCTCCTGAAAATCCGGAAACCGGCCCGGATGCTCCAGCCCTTCGATCCACTGATCGATCCCGTCGAAATCCGACCCGAACATGATGTGTTTCTCTCCGCCCAGCTCACAAATCTTCTCGATGTGCGGCAGGACGTCCTCCGGCATCACACGCTCGACACCGCTGCGGACAAACCAGGGCACAAACGTGATGCCGATCATGCCGTTTAACGCTATCAGTGCCCGTATCTGTTCATCGGTCAAATTCCGGGGATGCGGGCAAATGGAGTACGCATTGGAATGCGAAGCAATGACGGGCCTCTTAGTCAGCTCCGCCAGCTCCCAGAAACCGGCCTGGGACAGATGGGCCACGTCCAGAATGATGCCTGTTCTATGACATTGCTCGATCAGTTGACGTCCCCGTTCCGTAAACCCGCCGTTTCGCTGCTCCAGCACGCCATCCGCTGCCCAGTTGGCATAATTCCAGGTAACTCCCATCAATCGTACGCCCATATCAAATAAAAGCTGAACGTAATACAGATTGCCATCCAACCCGTCAACGCCTTCCAGCGACAGGACGCCGTAACGCTCCGTGTTGCGTTGTCTCATCTCTCGAACTTGTTCCCGCCAGAGCAGAGGCTTCAGATGACCCGCGTTCACGATGCGGCTTCGGTATACATCCAATTGGGCCAGCACCCGTTCAAAGGAGGGCCTCCCGAATTTCTCCGACAAGAACACAGCGAATACCTGAAGCGCCAGATCCCCGTGCTTCAAACGCTGCATCGTTACATCCAAATGCGGGCCGTCCACAAAAGAGGCTTTGGGATCTTCCCACATTTTGCTCAAAACATCGCAGTGAAAATCAACCGTCCGCATCGCGCCGCTCATCCCCCTTCTGACCTGTCACAGCAAAAAGCCTGTTTACGCTAAGCAGAGTAAACAGGCTCATCCTCAACATTCGAAATTTATCTAGGTTCCACGATCAATTTAATTGCCGTCCGGTCTTCGCCATCAATCACAATATCCGTAAAAGCAGGGATGCATATCAAATCCACCCCGCTCGGTGCTACAAATCCCCGGGCAATCGCTACCGCTTTAATGGCCTGGTTCAGTGCTCCCGCCCCAATCGCTTGCAGTTCCGCTCCGCCCCGCTCCCGAAGAACTCCAGCGAGCGCCCCTGCAACCGAATTAGGATTGGATTTTGCTGAAACTTTTAATACTTCCATGGTAAGTACCTCCCCTGGGAATGTTGAGTGATGGTTTGCTTCCGCTTACTAGATGTTATTCGTGAGAGGGGAAAAAATTCCTGCTTTTTACCATCCGTACCTAATTTAATTAAACGGATTTTGACGCTTTTAATCCATCCGCCATTCATCTTCGTACATGCGGATTTTTTGGATCTTCCGGGCTTTCCCTGTCTCCTCATCCATGTCCACGCATACGGCGTGGAACTGCCATTTGCCCTCGTCGACCTGGAAACGGGCAGGAAGCTGGGTCTTGAATTTATACATGACCGCATCGCGCTGCATGCCGAGGATGCCTTCCTTAGAGCCGACCATGCCGGTATCCGTAATGTATGCCGTTCCTCCCGGGAGTATGGTATCATCATTGCTCTGCACGTGGGTGTGCGTGCCGACCACCATCGAGGCACGGCCTTCCAGATGCCATCCCATGGCAATTTTCTCCGAGGTCGCCTCAGCATGAAAATCCACAAGGATGCATTTGTGCTTCTGGCGCAGTGTTTCCACGATGTCATCGGCAGTCCGGAACGGGCAATCGATGGCTGGCAGGAATGTCCGTCCCTGCAGATTCACGATCGCCAGCTGTTTGCCGTTCGCTTTAATGACGGTGTATCCGCGGCCGGGTGTCCCCGGCGGAAAGTTCGCCGGCCGAATCATGCGGGGTTCGTCGTCGATAAACTCAAAAATATCCTTGTTATCCCACGTGTGGTTTCCCAAGGTGATGCCATGAATGCCCCAATTGAAAAATTCATTGGCTATGGCCGAGGTGATGCCGCGTCCTGAAGCCGCGTTCTCCCCATTGGCAATAATGATGTGCGGATTATATTTGGACTTCAGCTCCGGAAGGGAAGCTTTCAGCGCCTTGCGTCCTGTGCTGCCGACAATGTCTCCGATGAATAATACTTTGATGTCAATCACTCCTTCAGGGGAGCCTGTCCTGTCCTGACTTGATCCCAGGCAGGCGGTTCCCGATTCATGGATAGTCCGATATGTATTTTCGGATATCTTAAAGATAAAAAGTGGCCGGAATGCGGCCACTTTTTAAGGTCCAAACTCTATTTCGCGTAATCGACCGCACGGGTTTCCCGGATAACGGTGACTTTAATATGACCCGGATAATCCAGTTCATTTTCAATCGTTTTGGTAATGTCGCGTGCCAAGCGGAATGCTTCGGCATCGTCGATTTTTTCCGGTTGCACCATGACGCGAACTTCACGTCCTGCTTGAATGGCGTAGGATTTCTCAACGCCTTCAAAGGATTCGGAAATTTCCTCGAGCTTCTCAAGACGACGGATGTACGTCTCAAGCGTCTCTCTGCGTGCTCCCGGTCTGGCAGCGGACAATGCGTCAGCTGCGCCCACCAGCATGGCAATAACCGAAGTTGCTTCGCAATCGCCGTGATGAGAGGCAATGCTGTTGATAACCACCGGATGTTCCTTATACTTCTTCGCCAGCTCCACGCCGATTTCAACGTGCGATCCTTCCACTTCATGATCCAGCGCTTTACCGATGTCATGCAACAGTCCTGCCCGTTTCGCAAGCACGATGTCTTCGCCCAGTTCGCCGGCCATCAGGCCAGTCAAATAGGCCACTTCCATGGAGTGTTTCAACACATTTTGTCCATAGCTCGTACGGAATTTCAGTCGACCCAAAATTTTGATCAAATCCGGATGCAAACCGTGTACACCAACCTCGAAAGTGGCTTGTTCTCCATACTCGCGAATGCGTTCGTCCACTTCCTTGCGGGATTTCTCCACCATTTCTTCGATACGAGCCGGATGAATCCGTCCGTCCGCCACGAGCTTTTCCAAAGCCGTACGGGCAATTTCACGGCGAATCGGATCAAATCCGGACAGAATGACAGCTTCCGGAGTATCATCGATAATAAGGTCAATCCCTGTAAGGGTCTCAAGCGCACGAATGTTTCGGCCTTCACGTCCGATAATTCGGCCTTTCATTTCTTCGTTCGGCAAGGTGACAACAGAAACCGTGGTCTCAGCTACGTGATCAGCCGCACAGCGTTGAATAGCCAGCGTGATGATCTCGCGTGATTTCTTATCTGCTTCTTCCTTCGCCTGCTGCTCGATTTCTTTGATCATCTGAGCGGTTTCATGACGAACTTCTTGCTCGACATTGCTGAGAATGATGCTGCGGGCATCCTCCATCGTCAGGTTGGAGATGCGCTCCAGTTCCGTCGTTTGCTTCTTGTAAATGGCATCGATTTGCTGCTGGGTTTCCTCTATTCGTTTCTCTTTGTTCGCCACTTGTTCTTCTTTACGTTCCAAAGATTCTATTTTTTTATCCAGCGACTCTTCCTTTTGCAACAATCTGCGCTCCTGCCGTTGAATTTCATTCCGGCGCTCGCGAGTGTCTTTTTCAGCTTCGGCTCTGATTTTATGAACTTCGTCTTTAGCTTCGAGAACCGTTTCTTTCTTCAATGCTTCTGCTTCCTTCTTCGCACTTTCGACGATCTGCAAAGCGGCATGCTCGGCACTGGAAATTTTAGCTTCTGCAAGGGATTTGCGAATAAAATAACCGAACCCAAAGAATATAGCGGCTACAGCGAGAACGATTATGATCCAGATCCAAGTTTCCATCTGTTCACCTCCTCGTTGTTTCCTCCAAGGCATTCCTTGGGAAAATGTGCAATTGTCAGGTTACTCATTCATACATAAAATTTTCCGGCAGTGGAAGCTGCCGTCCATACTGCGCACGCCATCATGATCGTACGCAAATCCCGCCTTAGCCAGCGGAATACATTTCACTATGAATTGGCGATTTAAGAATCTTTCACAAAGTAGTCACTTTTTTGGAAGGAAAAAGGATTCTAATTTATGATAAAAAGATTCATATTTATTTTAGTATTTATAAAAAGATATTGTCAAGGGAAAGCAATGGGTAAACGTCAGTTTCATCCAGTGAAACCATTTCTTTAGCGAAAAAATGCGCACCTGCTTGCGCTTTATTCAAAATCATCCGGCTCTTCGTCCCAATCGGCTTCCTCCTGATCCTCTTCGATCAGAAGTTTGAGGGCCTGGCGCACAGGCTCTCCCCCAAAACCCCTACGCATTAAATATGCTCCGGTTTTACGTTTGCGATCCAGCAGCTCCCCCTGGGTTTGCTGCCATTTTTTACGGCCAACGGCCAGGCAGCTCTCCAATTCCGATTCTGCGCTGATCTCGCCCAAAGCCTCCGAAATCAGCTCGGTGCCGATTCCCTTCTGTCTCAGCTCCTGCTTAACCCACAGCCGTCCCTTCTTATGGCTCGTCATGCGCTGCTCTGCCCACATCTTAGCGTACAGCGCGTCATCCACCAGCTTATCCTTCTCGAGGCGTTCCAGCGTCGTCTCCACGCTGCCGGGCTCGAACCCCTTTTGCTGCAAACGCTGCGTGATCTCCTGAGTCGTCCTTGGTTTCCGCGCCAAATGATTCAGCGCTTCCACGTAAGCCCGCTGCCGCTCATCTGCCACGACAATCTCCTGCAGCTCTTCCTTGCGAAAAACATTTCCCTTCAACATGCGATATTTAAGCATCACGTCTTCATGAACGGTCATAAGGTACGGTCCGAACGCGATTTGATACCGGTGTTTGGGCTTTTTCAGCATTTCGACAGAGGTTATGACCAGATCCTCGTCTTCCGGAAAATGTCCAATTCCCGAGGAATCCGCCTGCCCCGACATTTCTTTATTCTCTATATCCATACGACGCTCCCTTCACTGCTGCACGCTTCTCGACACATCGTCAAGACCAATGATTCGGCAGAAATAAATGCAAAGAAGACCGTCTGGCGTTACCCACACCGGACGGTCCCCAACACTGTCATCGTTAACCAGCGATTTATTACTCTACCTTAAACAACTCTTGCTCTTCCAATTGCTCTTGTTCCTTCTCCTTGTCGGAAGGCTCAGGAACAGCCGTCGTCAGATTACTCGCTTCACGGATCTTGTTCTCGATCACGCTTGCGATCTCCGGATTCTCCTTCAAGAATTGCTTCGCATTCTCGCGGCCTTGACCAAGACGGTCACCGGCATAAGAATACCATGCTCCGCTCTTATCCACGATATCCAGCTCCGTACCGATATCGATCAGGCTTCCCTCTCTAGAGATGCCTTCGCCGTACATAATATCAAGCTCGGCCTGTTTGAAAGGTGGAGCTACCTTGTTCTTAACAACCTTAATCCGTGTGCGGTTACCCACCACATCGTTGCCCATTTTGATGCTCTCAATTCGACGCACGTCCAAACGAACCGTGGAATAGAACTTCAGAGCACGTCCGCCTGGGGTTGTTTCAGGGTTACCGAACATAACACCAACCTTCTCGCGAAGCTGATTGATAAAGATGGCAATCGTTTTCGACTTATTGATGGCACCCGACAATTTACGAAGAGCCTGGGACATCAGACGGGCTTGCAGACCCACATGGGAATCACCCATGTCGCCTTCGATCTCGGCTTTCGGTACAAGCGCGGCGACCGAGTCAATAACGATGACATCGACGGCGCCACTCCGTACCAGAGCCTCCGCAATTTCCAGCGCCTGCTCACCCGTATCCGGTTGGGAGAGCAGCAATTCATCAATGTTAACGCCCAATTTGTTTGCATACGATGGATCCAGGGCATGCTCGGCATCAATAAATGCAGCTTGTCCGCCAGCCTTCTGAACCTCTGCGATAGCATGCAGGGCTACTGTTGTTTTACCGGAGGATTCCGGTCCGTACACTTCAATAATCCGGCCTCTAGGCAAGCCTCCGGTTCCTAAAGCTATATCCAATGCCAACGATCCGCTTGGCACAATCTCTACCTGCATATGGGTGGATTCACCCAGTTTCATAATGGAACCTTTTCCGAACTGTTTCTCTATCTGACGAAGCGCCATTTCCAGCGCAGCACGACGATCTGACAATTGTTCCACAACCCTTCACTGTTGATAGTCTTATCATACCTTGTTTTGACACGTTTGCCAAGCTTTTTTTCGAACATACATTCGTTTTTTTTATTCAGCTCCCCTTCCCGTTCATGCTCCGAACCCTATGTATAAAGAACAAGAACCGTGGCAACATCAATCGATATGCCACGGTTCTTCCGTATTTCCCATTATACTTGGAACGGCTCCTGAATTCAAGAACAGCTATTTAGCAAGGTGTAAATTTTTTACTTTTTCAATTGCCCGGTCGCCTTGGCCACGAAGCCTACGCCTGCTCAGACGCTACGAGACGCTGCCAAAGCCGGTATAGCAGCGCCTTGGTTGCGCGGAGCCGGATCGTTTCGCGGTTGCCTTGGAGGTTCAGCTCATGCACTTCCGTTTCTTTGCCCCGTTGGGACAATCCGATGTAGACCAGGCCTATTGGCTTGCGTTCCGCGTAACCCGGACCTGCCACGCCTGTCACCGATAAACCGAAGTCGCTGTCGGTTACCATCCGGACATGGTCCGCAAGCGCTTCTGCAACCTCCGCACTGACGGCCCCCGGCGCATCGTCCCCCTCCAGCAGCGCATGCGGGATATGCACAAGCTTCTCCTTGATCTGGTTGGTGTAACAGATGATCCCCCCAAGAAACATCGATGCGCTTCCGGGAATGGAGGTCAGGGTCTCCGCTACAAGTCCTCCCGTGCAGCTCTCCGCGGCGCTCAGCGTCCAGCTTCGATCGGCCATCATGTCCACGATGACCTTTTCGATAGGCACATCCTCGTTGGCATACATAAATTCAGGCCCTCTCTCCCGGATCCTGGCTTCGAGTTCATTCAGCCGGACCAGCGCCTCAGACTCGCTGGAGGCCTTCGTGGAGATACGGACGGTGACCTCCCCATCCTTGGCATACAAAGCAATCGTCGGATCGGTCTGGGCCGTAATCAGGTCCTCCAGGCGCTGATCCAGCGCGGACTCCCCAATGCCCGCGAATTTAAGCATCTTCGAATAGATGGGAAGCTCATCCGTGAGCACATGCTGCAGAAGCCAAGGCTTGGCCTCCTGCTCAAACATCGGCATCAATTCTTTGGGCGGCCCCGGCAAAACGATATAATGAGTGCCTTCATGGGATACCGCGTTCCCGACGGCGAGGCCTGTCTCGTTCGGAAGCGGGGTGCCGCCCTCGATGGCGAGCGCCTGGCGCCGATTGTTCTCGGTCATGACGGATCCCCGCTCATGAAAGAAGCGTTCAATCCGGTCCATGGCCATCCGGTCGATATGCAAGGAACGATTTAGAAAGGAAGCCAGCGCATCCTTCGTCAGATCGTCCTGCGTGGGACCGAGACCGCCGGACAGGAGTACAATATCGGCTCTGCTGCTGGACAGGCGCAAGGCCTCCTTGAGCCTCTCCAGGTTGTCCCCGACAACGGTTTGATAGTACACGTCGATCCCCATTGAAGCAAGCTGCCTGGACAAATACTGCGCATTGGTATTCACGATCTGTCCGAGGAGAAGTTCTGTTCCAACTGCAATGATTTCTGCTTTCATGATTCATCGATCCTCCCGTATCTTCTATCTCTTCGTTAGTAGCTGCCTTCGTTATTCCTTACCCGGCGGAAGAAAAAAGCAATAGGATGGCTCCTATTGCCGTTATGCCCCGGTACCTTTGAGAAGGTGCCTGTTCTGGACAAAATATTCGATTCCCGAATAGATCGTAATCAGCGCGGCAGCCCAGATCGCAATGACATCAAACGGAATCCCCAAAAATACAAACGGGAAATTGTTGATCAGAAGCGCGACAATCGCCACGATCTGTATCACCGTCTTGATTTTTCCGGATTGACCTGCTGCGACTACCGAACCTTCCAGAAGCGCAATTTGTCTCAAGCCAGTCACCGCAAATTCCCTGCTGATGATGACAACAGCAATCCAGGATTCGCATTTTCCCATCTCTACAAGCGATATGAGTATGGCCGCAACCAGCAGTTTGTCCGCCAGCGGATCCAGAAGTTTACCCAGATTCGTCACCATATTGTTTTTCCGGGCCAGATACCCGTCAATGCCGTCCGTGCTTGCAGCAAGTATGAATATCAGTGCCGCAATCAATTGGTTATAGGGCAGGACAAAATCATTCCACACAATGGGATCCGGATAAAAATCAAAATCCACCAGCAGGAAAATCATCATGACAGGGATCAAGCAAATGCGGGCCAACGTGATACGATTGGGTAAATTCATGGGGCAACCTCCCTTGCAACGGGTTGTCTTGTTAACTCGGCAGACCCTGCAGCGGTTATCCTTCTGCATGTCATCAGGGTCGCTCTTCCCAAGAGCCTAAAGGGTTTGAAGCGTGCATCGCTGTCTGTCATTTTCATCCCCCAGTAATCTATGTATACGTTAATCCTTATATATCGTTTTTTAGTATAATATTTCCGTTGACGCCCTGTCAAAAGAAACAAACCCGCCGAGCCTGCCCGAAATGGAGCCTCATTGCTTGGATGGAGAGGAGCGTTTATTTAAAATTGGTGAATTGCAGATCCAAGGAAAGGTCCGCTTTGCGAAGCAACTGCATGATCTGCTGAAGATCATCCTTGCTTTTTCCGGTTACCCGAATCTGGTCGCCTTGAATCTGGCTCTTGACCTTCAGCTTGGAATCACGGATCAAAATATTGATCTTTTTGGAATTTTCCTGGTCGATTCCTTGCTTCAAGGTCAGACGCTGGCGGACGGTACCCATGGAAGCGGGCTCGATCTTACCGTACTCCACATTTTTAAGCGACAAGCCCCGTTTCACCATCTTGGTCTGCAAAATATCGATAACGGCGTTGAGTTTGTACTCGTCATCGGAGGCAATGACCAGCGCGTCCTTGTCCAGCTTCAAGCTGCTCTTGCTGCCCTTGAAGTCAAAACGGTTTTCGATCTCGCGCTCCGCTTGATTAACCGCATTGGTAAGTTCCTGCATATCCATTTTGGATACGATATCAAATGAGCTTTCTGAAGCCATGGTGAATCCTTCCTTTCATTTGGCGATAATGCTTCTATTATAGGTAAAACCGAGAGACAAGTCTAATCCTGCAAGGAATCCGCAATGGATCAGGAACGAAAAAGACTCCGCTTATCGCCAACATCATCCGGCGAAAACGAAGCCCGCTCCCTCAACTGCTAGCTTTCTCATCATGCACCGGACGGCGGAACATACTCAGTATGCCGAGTAAAATATGTGCCAGCCCAAAGCCTAATATGCCATACCCCCAGCTGCTCGGAATCAAATAATAGCCCAAGAGGCTGACGATAACGCCTAATCCGAATATAATCCAATTGACCGTCACAGAGCATCACCTCTTTCGGGAAGTGAAATAACAGCATGCAGCTGCATGCTGTTATGATGACCTGGAGGACAGGCAATTATTCGAAGTCGGTGGTATCCGATGTATCCTCGGTACCCGCGTTATCCATGGTGCTTGCGGAACCATCGGCCGGCTCCAGCACGATGCGCGACGTGGACTTGCCATCCGTTACGGGCTGGCCGCCAACCGTAATGGTCGTTGCAGCGGAATTCCCCGATTTCACGAAGAGTCCCTGGCTGTCCATGTCAAAGCTCAGCGAAGCACCGTTCTCGAGCATTTGGAAAGCCAGCTTCTCCCCGGAAGTATTGTTGCCGCGGTATACCTCGACCCAGCTCTTGCCTTCGCTCGTGGCCACAATCTCGACCTTCACGGACGAGCCCGATACCTTAAATACGGTGTTCTTGCCTTCCGTCCGGTCCTGCGTCACCGTAGCCGCTCCAGGCGTTGAATCACCCGGTTCATCGATGTCCGTTCCGTCTGTGCCTTCTGTTCCGGCCGGGGTGTCAGTTCCTTCTCCGTCCGTGCCTTCGTTAACCGTGCCGTCCGGAACATTGTCGCCGCCCTGCGCTCCGTCGCCTGGCGTCCCGGAATCCGTGTTATCCGGAGTTTGCGGGTTCTGCGCCTGATCGGTCTGCGTCTGATCATTGTTGCTGACCGGCGGTTCGTCCTTAGGCTCATTCGAATTGATGGCCACCAAATATATGACAACAACGATCAGGATCGGGAACGTCCACATCAGCAGCGTAGGCAGCCATTTCATGTTCCGTTCGGTTGTCGGTCTGCTGGCGCGCTTTTGAATAACCGGCTCCATGGTCGCTTCCGGTTCGGATTTAGGCACATCCTGTTTGTGCCCTTCAAGCAGTTCGTCCGGGTCAATCCCCACCGCTTCCGCATAGGTTTTGATGAATGCCCGCACGTAAAAACTGCCGGGAAGTACTTTGTAATCCCCTGCCTCGATGGCTTCCAAGTATCGCTTGCGTATTTTAGTCATTTCCTGCACATCATCAAGGCTCATCCCTTTTTGCAGACGCGCCTCCCTTAATTGCTGTCCCAGTTCGGACATGCCATCACCTCCTACTTTAGAATTTCGTGGTCAAAGTCAAACCTAAATATTATAAATCGTCACTATAAGAGCCCGTGAACGTATCATAAACGATTTCCTCTTCCGGATTGTTTCGCAATTCGATGATAATGTCGAAATCATCGTAGGAATATTCGGATTCGCGAACAAAAATATCGGGATGCTCGATCACTTTCGTGCTCTCCATTCCCATGATATCCTGCAGGAGCTGATAGTGGCGTTCATTGGACCGGATCGTGCTCACAATGCCGTCGATGATAAAAATGTTGTTCGTATTCATCTCGTCCTCGGAGAGCTGACTGCGAATGGTTTGACGGAGCAGCGTAGAGGAAACAAAGGTCCAGCGCTTCATCGCGCAGACGCTGCCGGCGATAATGGACTCGGTTTTGCCCACGCGGGGCATTCCGCGAAGTCCGATGACCTGATTACCTTCCCTTTTGAACAATTCACCCAAAAAATCAACAAGTAAACCGAGCTCATCACGCGTAAAACGAAACGTTTTACGATCATCCGAGTCCCGGTCGATATATCGTCCATGACGGACAGCCAGAATATCCACCAGTTTCGGGGGCCTCAAGGCTGATACCGTAATATTTTTCATTTTGTTTAACATTTTACCCATCAGAACAATTTTTTCTTCGTCATCCGTCTCGAGCAGCATTCCGCGGGTTTGGCCTTCCACGCCGTTAATGGTTAGTATGTTCACTTCGAGCATACCCAGCACGGATGCGATGTCACCGAGCAAACCGGGCCGGTTCTTATGTATCTTATATTCCATGTACCATTGATTCGATTCCACAAAGACACCTCTTTGCACTTCTTTTCCATCAATATTCGACAAATTCCAGCGAAAATTGCACGCAAAAACAGGTCAAATGAAAAATGGGTCACGTTAATGATATATAAAATAAAAATGAAAGGCAAGTATTAACGGTGACATGAAAATTACATTCTTTTTTCTTGACAAAAAGCCCCCATTGTCGGGGGGCTTTTTGTCAATGGATTATGCGTTGTTCTTGGCCAATTTCACCATCAGACGCGCGATAACGTGGCGCTCTTCCTCGTTACCTACATCCCACAATTCTTTCAGTGCGCGGTTGGATGAGTTTTGTGGATCAACCTTCTCGTCGAGGAAATCACCGATCTCATAAGCCAGCTGGGAAATGGTGTCTTCACTCATACCCGCTTTCTCGGCTTGAACGACGCGCTCGCCCAGGAATTTCTTCCAGGAATCAAAGTTTTTGATTACGGATGACATGAATTAAATCCTCCTTTTGCATGGTGGCAATTCAGATTTAAAGTAACAATAGTAATATGTCCCCGTAACCAGTACCTTATGAGTGGTGAATTGCACCACGACCTTAGATCTAGGTCACCCATCCTCCGTTCGGGCTGATCACTTGCCCGGTAATGTAGCCCGACTCGGGCAGCGCCAGAAAATACACCAGCGAAGAAATCTCATCCGGCTGCGCCAATCGGCCGACCGGAATTTCATCCTCCAGCATGCGGATTTCATCCGACTCCAGATGCCCCAGCATGGACGTATCGACCGCACCGGGCGCCACGGCGTTCACCGTCACGCCGGACGGGGCAAGCTCCTTCGCAAGAGCCTTCGTAAAGGCGTTAACGCCGCCTTTGCTTGTCGAATACAATACCTCGCAGGAGGCACCGGATAACCCCCAGATCGAGGATACATTGATGATCCTGCCAAATCGCTGAGAAACCATGCGCCCCATAAAGGCCTGGGAACACAGAAACATCCCGCGCAGGTTAATGGACATCAAAGTATCCCACTGCTCTTCCGTCACGTCGGACAAAAGCCCGTAATGGGACACGCCCGCGTTGTTGACCAGAATATCCGGCTCCATATCATGACTCTGCAGTTTCTCTTTCATCCGCAATATCTGCTCTTTGTCGCGCAGGTCGGCGGATACGGTTAATACCTTGGCTCCATAAGCCATGCAGCGGCGGGCAACCTCGTTGGCCGCTTCATGCGAATTCATGTAGTGGATGACCACATTCATGCGAACCGAGGCAAAACGCTCGGCGACAGCCGCCCCTATGCCTCTGCTCGCACCCGTAATCAATACCGTCATTTCCCCGATCGGCTTCAATTCTCTTCCCATGCCTTGCTTCATTACGGACTCACAACGATCGATACGGCCAGCTGGTTCCAATCGACATGCTCCTGCAGGCGGCGGTTGACATCCTCCAGGGTGATGGATTCATAAACCGGCAAAACGTTGAAGAAATCGGCGCCGCGGAACTGATAGCGTGTAAATTCATGGGCAATGTTTTCCGGGGAATTGAGCATGCGCAAATAGCCGCCCATTTTCTTCTTGCGGGCCCGTTCAAAGTCTGATGCTTGGAATCCGGCTGCCTTTAGCTTATCCACCTCGGTGCGGATGCGCTCCAGCAGTTGATCCGGATCCTTCGTGTCCCCGCCAACCGCGGAGAACGCATATTGGGGCGAGCTGTTATATTCATGACCGAAGCTGTCGGAGATCAAATCCTCATCGTACAGCTTCTGATACAACTCCGTACTGGAGCCAAACAGGAGATCCATCATCAGTTTGGTCGTCAGGTCGCGGCGCAGCTGCTCATCGGCCGATAAACCGACCTGCTTCTCCTTGAAGCCGAACAGGCATTTCGGCAGCGATACGGCCAGGCGGCTCTCTCTCCGCTTCTCTTCGACTCCCTCCGGTTCCGGATCGAATAAACGCTCAATGGAACCTTGTTTGTCGTACGATTTTCGGGCTTGGTTCGATCGGATCAGGTTCATCGTTTCGTCGGGATCGACGCCGCCCACCACGAACAGCAGCATGTTGCTCGGGTGATAGAACGCATTGTAACACGTATACAGGTCTTCCTTCGTAATCGTCCCGATGGATTCCACCGTGCCGGCGATGTCGATATGCACCGGATGCACCTTATACATTGCTTCGATCAGGCCGAAGTACACGCGCCAATCGGGGTTATCCTGGTACATGTTGATTTCCTGGCCGATGATCCCTTTTTCCTTCTCCACGTTCTGGTCGGTAAAATAAGGATTCTGCACGAAATCGATCAGCGTCTCCAAATTTTCATGAATGTTCTCCGTGGCCGAGAAGAGGTACACGGTCTGGTCAAAACTGGTAAAAGCGTTCGCCGAGGCGCCATTGGAAGCAAACTTCGCAAAAATGTCGCCCTCCGGCTCCTCAAACATTTTGTGCTCGAGGAAATGGGCAATTCCGTCGGGAACCCGGGTCTCGGACTCGCCTTGGACCTTGAAATGGTTATCGACCGAACCGTATTTGGTTGCGAAGGTCGCATAGGTTTTCTGGAAGCCGGGTTTAGGCAGCACATACACGTGCAAACCGTTATCCATCACTTCGTAGTACAGCGTTTCCTGCAGATTGTCATAATGAATGCTCTCCACCGGCTTATTCCTCCTTTTGACCTTTCAGGAAATAGATCGTATCCAGGGAAAATGCCGAAGCCGCCTGCTTCACATCGTCCACAGCAATGCCCTCGACCTGCTTCAGCAGTTCATCCGGCGTACGTTCCCGGCCCGACAGGGTGCGGTTAAAATCATACGCAATCATCTCGAAGGCCGAATCCTGCATTTCTTTGATCACGTTGCGGATCATGGCTTTCGTCTGGGTCATTTCGATGTCCGAGATGGCACCCTTGGCCATGTCATCGAGCTGCTGGCGAATGATGTCGACCGCCTTCTCGAAATTTTGAACCTCGATCCCGGACTGGATGGTAGCAATCCCTTTATGACCGTCATATCGGGAGGAGGCGTAATATGCCAGGCTTTCCTTCTCCCTCACGTTAACGAACAGCTTCGAATGCGGATAACCTCCCAAAATCCCGTTATACAGAAGCGCAGCGGCATATTCGTCATCTCCGTACGTAATCGTGCTTCGAAGGCCCATGTTGAGTTTGCCTTGATTGATGTCCAACTTCTCCACGACCGTCTGCGTCTCGTTAGCGGCCGTCCGCGTGATCGAAGGAACATAATCCCGGCTTTCCGTCCGATTCAGTTTAAAATGCTCCTCGACGAGCGTCTTCACCTCATCCAGACTCGTATCGCCAACCACGTACAAATCCAAAACGGACTCTTGGAGCCATTTCTGATAAGACTCATACAAGCCCTCCGGCGTGATGCCGTCAAGGTCCTTCCGCTCTCCGAGCGGATGCAATCGGTACGGCTCGTTCTTGCACATCACCTCAATGCAGCGTTCGGCGGCATAACGGATCTTATCGTTTACGATAGACTCCAGCTTCTTGCGGACCGTGTCGCGCTCGGTTTGCACGTAAGATTTGCGGAATGCGCCATTCTCTAGCACAGGCTGGGTGAATGCCTCGCCCAGAAAAGCAAATGAGGAGCGCAGCAGGCTCTCAGGGCTCTTAACAAAAGAATCATTGATCGTGTCCATGCGGAAGTGCACGATCTGATAATCGCCGCGTTTATACACGTCAAAGCCAAATCCGGCGCCGTACAGCTGCTCCAGCTGCTCGCGGAATGCTCTGGTTTCCGGGTAAGAGACCGTCCCTCTGCGCAGTACAAAAGGCGTAAGCGCAGTCGATGTCACGGTTTTCTCCGCTAACGGGCTTCCGGCGTAAAGCGATATCGCAAATGTCTTGAATCGGTTTGTCGGCAACACGTGAATCCGTATCCCTCCGGCAGTACCGTGTTCAAATTCCGTTTTCGTCAAGGTCCATATCCCCTTACATCATGGATTGTCGTTGCCATAATTTACTTCATAGATAACTTTCATTCTAACCCATCGCAAAGTGAAGAAGCAACCGAAGACAGGCCCCGGTTGCCGTTGGTTAAGCTACATACAAAAGATATGTTGACCGATGGTTTTGACTTGAGGACGCGTCCATATCCATGGCGAGGTGGCTGTTTTCGGATTGAAATAGTACAAGCATCCTCCTGTAGGATCCCAGCCGTTCAGCGCCTGCTCCACCGCTTTTCGCGCCTGGGCGTTCGGCTCCAGCCATATCTGGCCGTCAGCGACCGCGGTAAATGCTCTCGGCTCGAATATAACCCCATGCGGCGTGTTCGGGAAGCTTGGCGATTTCACCCGGTTGAGAATAACGGCCGCTACGGCGACCTGTCCTTCAAACGGCTCTCCGCGCGCTTCGCCGTAAACGGCATTCGCCATGATTCTCAAATCATTGTCGGACAGGCCCATAGTATTCGATGAGGCTAGGTTGTTATTCCCTTGATTAGTACCGCCGCCGGTTCCGCCAGCACCGGCTGCTGCACCTCCGCCTTCATGAAGCTTCGGAGCGGTCGGACGGAAATCCTTGGTTGCGTTATACAGTTTCAGTTTGACCTTCGGCCCCACGATGCCGTCCACCTTCATGCCGAACTCGGATTGGAACCACTTGACGGCGCCTTGGGTCTTGGAACCGAACACGCTGTCGATTTTGCCGTGATAAAAGCCTAGGTACTTCAGTCGCCCTTGCAGCTCATACACGTCTTCGCCAGTGGAACCGAATTTGATGGTCTGCTGGCTAAAGGTCGGCAAAGCTTCCTGTAGACTCGTACTGTGATCCGTTTTCAGCCTTCCCTGGGCGAAGACGACGGCAGATAACAGTATCGCAATGCTGATCAGAATCCAGATTCTTGAGTTTTTCATGCTGCGCTCTACCTTTCTCTTGTGGTTTAACAAGCCTCGCTACCGTTATTATGACAAGCCTGCCAATATCCTATGCACCTATTCCCTGAGGACGGCATGAGCGCAGAAGATCCTATAAACGCAAAGAGAGCTGCTCCTTTGAGGAAACAGCTCCTTAAATGTTCTTATCAGTGGCAGCGAATTAAACCGGATTCATCCGTCGCTTCTGCCTAGCTCTACGCACGCCATGACCAACGCTCCGACGCCATGCAGGTCATTTTCGCATTGCTGCCTTTCCACATAGTGCTCGTAATCGCCTACGCCCGTGCCGATACAGATTTGGGGCATGACCAAATGTCCCTTGTCATTGCGATATACGGATTGGACCAGACCTTGATATCCTTGTCTTGCATACGTCATAAAAGAAGGATCCAGATAACCCAGACGGACTCCTTTTGCCAAGGTGTAGGTGAAAAGACTGGAGCAGGAGGTTTCGAGCCAATTGTCCTCCCGCCCCCCTTTGTCCACTACCTGATGCCACAGGCCGGTAGGCGGATCCTGATAACGCACCAGCGCTTCGCTTAATTCACGGAGCGTGGCTGTCAGCTCTTCCCTCGCCGAATGATGCTCAGGCAGTAAATCGAGGAACTCGACAATCGACAGCGCATACCAGCCTATGGCGCGTCCCCAAAATTCCGGAGATTGCCCGCTGACCGGATCCGCCCAGGGCATCGTTCGGCTCTCGTCCCAAGCATGATAATACAAACCGGTAGCCTCATCCTTGGTATGGGAGCGCATCAGCTTTTCCTGGAACAATACCTCGTCAAATAAATGCGGCTCGTTATACTGCCTCGCATAGTTCATCGTAAATACGCCGCCCATATACAGTCCATCCAGCCACATCTGGTATGGATACCGGTCCTTATGCCAATAGCCGCCTTCGGTGGTCCGGTTCAGCGTGGACAGCAAGCGGAGCAGTTTATCCGCTGCGGCCCTGTAGCGGTATTCGGGAAACACAGCATCCAATTCCATCAGGAGCAGGCCCGCTTGAACGGAATCCAGCTCCCCCCGCTCCAGCAGCAGGTTGCCGTTAGCGTCCACCAAATGATCGACATAGCCTTTGATGTAATTCAAAAACTTGGCGTCCCCGTTAAATTTCCACAATTGAGACAACCCAACCAAAAATACGCCCTGATGGTAATGCCACCTGCCTGCAGGCGGAAGCTGCTCGGGCGAATACGTTTCCATGATCGATTGGCAAGCCTTGGCGGCGAGTTCTATTGGTGACAAAGCGGACTGTGCCTGCTGCTGTACGGGATTGGACATACGTGCTCCTCCTCTTTCTAATCAATTACTAAAAAGCGATTGAATTTATAGAATAACGCCATCCTTGAAAATGGATATTTCCCGGAAGCCGTTCCGTTCATTTTGCGTCTTCTCAATGCCTGAGGCCAAATGAACGATGACCTCCAAGAGTTCCGCATGAAGCTCATCCATGCTTTTGCCCTCCAGCAGAGCTCCCGCATTAAAATCGATCCAATGCTTTTTACGTTGGGCCAGCTCGGAATTGGTCGCGATTTTGACGGTTGGTACCGGCCCCCCGAACGGCGTCCCCCTTCCGGTCGTGAACAGCACGAGGTGGGCGCCGGCTGCAGCGAGTGCCGTGACCGATACCAGGTCATTGCCCGGCCCCTCGATCAGGTTCAGTCCCGGCTTCGTAGTTCTTACGCCGTAACGGAGCACATCGGATACGGTTGCAGTCCCCCCTTTTTGGGTGCATCCCAGCGACTTCTCCTCTAAGGTCGTGATGCCGCCGTCTTTATTCCCGGGAGACGGATTTTCATAGATTTCCTGTCCATGCGAGACGAAATATTGTTTAAAGTTGTTGATAAGCAAGGTGATATCCTGGAATACCTGCTCGTCGGCAGCCCGATCCATCAGGATCGTTTCGGCTCCGAACATCTCCGGCACCTCCGTTAGAAGAGCGGTGCCTCCATAGGCGGTAATCGTATCCGCGATACGGCCCGCCAGCGGATTGGCTGTAATGCCCGAAAGTCCATCCGACCCGCCGCATTTCAGCCCGATTTTCAGTTTGGAGAGAGGAACCTCCGTTCGTGTGAAAGTCTCCGCATATTCCACGAGCTCGGATATGAGGGACAACCCTTCCTCCAATTCGTCCTCCATGTCCTGGGCACGCATATATTTGATCCTATTCCCGTCCTGCTCCCCGATCATGGCCTGCATTTGATCGATCTGATTGTTCTCGCAGCCGAGCCCGATAATGAGCACGCCTGCGGCATTGCCATGCTGAGCCAGGGAGGATAATAGGCGCTGGGTATGGCTCAGATCATCTCCGAGCTGCGAGCAGCCGTAGGGATGCGGAAAATGATAAACCCCATCAATCCCTCTCCCCTGAAACTGCTGACCTGCCATTCGTGCCAGCAGCTCGCAGGTTTTATTAATGCAGCCGACGGTGTTGATGATCCAGATTTCGTTGCGGATTCCAACCTCGCCGTTCGGTCTGACATATCCTTGGAAAGTTGACGAACCGTGGCTGGCAGCTGAAGGCTCAAGCTCTTGATTCGTGTTCGGCTTATACTGATACTCCACTTCACCGGAGAGACCTGTTTTCAAATTGTGGGTATGGATCCAGGCCCCCGGCAAAATGGCTTCCTTCGCCAGACCGATCGAATAACCGAATTTGAAAACATGGTTACCTGCCTCAATCCACCGCAGTGCCACCTTATGACCCTTAGGGACGTCCTCAGCTAATTCGATGGCATGCTCCTTCCCGTTCAAGATCCCGATAGCATGTTCTCCTGCCGACAAAGGACGAAGCGCAATGCCGACATCATCCTTGCTGTGAAGAATGACGATGTCACTCATGTCTCGTTCAGCTCCATTTCTTCGATATAGCTGCTTACTGTCTCATGAAGAGCAGGAATTCGGTTCAGATCCTCGCCCCATATCCTCTGGTTACCAAGAATGGATGCCACAAGCTGACGTATAGTCCACTCCCCGCCGTCTGCCTTTTGCCACGCTTGCTGCATTGTCATCAGGTTATCCGGATCATCTCTTAACGGCAGCTGTTCACCATCAAGTCGAGTGCCGTACCATTGCCCCTCTTTTGTGCCGGCATGATACAGACGGATCAAGGAAGCCAATCCCAGAGTAATGATGGTTGGCAGCTGATTATGCATTCTGATATATTCCTTTAAGCTCGGCAGAACCCGAACCCTAAATTTGGACATGCTGTTCATGGCGATGTCCTGCAGCCTGTGCCGAATAAAGGGGTTGCGGAACCGCTCCCACACGGTTTCGGCATATGCTCCAACTTCTTCCTGCGGGAGGGGCACCCCCGGAACGATCTCCTCGAGCATCGCGTTTCGGATGCGTTCACCCCATTCAGGACTTTCCGTCATTTCCTTCACTTCGTTCAAACCATGGAGCAGGCCTATCGAAGCCATAAGGGTATGCGTTCCATTCAAGATCCATACCTTTCTAACCTGATACGGAGTCAGATCGGATACCCAGCTTACCTGAAGGCCCGCCGACCGAAGAGGCAATCTGGACTCCAGTGACGGATCACCCTCAATCGCCCAGAAATAATAGGGCTCGGCCGTGTTGAGCAATCGGTCCTGATGCCCCCATTTGTCAAAATAACGCTCCGCTTCTTCCGGATAGCCGGTTACGATCCGGTCTACAAGCGAGTTCAGGAACAGATTATGCTCCGCCACCCAGTTCTGAAAGGCCGGCGAAAGCCCCCAATCCTGTGCATGCCTCAAAACAATGGATTGCAAGATATCCCCGTTTCGTTCCAAAAGCTCGCAAGGCAGTATCATCAAGCCCTTGTCCGGCGAGCCCTCATAATGCTCATAACGCCGATACAGCAGCATGGTCAGCTTGCCGGGATACGACAACACCGGTTCGTCCGGATTCCATTCACTGCGCTGATAATCAAGGCCCGCCTCGGTCGTATTGGAAACGATGATATCCAGGGAATCCAGCTCGGCGATCCTTAAGAAGTTCTCCCATTCCGCATAGGGATCCACGATCTTCGAGAACACCGGAATCCACTGCTCCTCCTCAACTTTTCGTCCATCCTGGAGACCTCGGGTCAGCAGACCGTATATCCCTTCCTGTTCCCGCAGCTGCTCCAGCTTGGGCCTTCCGCCGGGTCTTGGCTGACTGACCGCAACGCTCCCTTGAAACAGCCCCCGCCGGTTGCATTCATAGATCATCCAATCAAAAAAGCCCCTCAGAAAATTACCCTCGCCGATTTGCAGCACCTTCACGGGGAAGTTCAACATCTCCGCGTCCTGGCGTATATCCTGCTGCTGGAGAAACTCCCGTCCGACCAACTTCAAAGATTTGCTTCGGTCCGTGCTCGTACCCATGGTTTATCTCCCTTCCGTCTGGCCAAACCGGAAATAACGCTCGGCGTTGTTGTAACAAATATCCTGCACGATGCCTCCGAGCCACGGAAGATCATCCGGCGCTTCGCCCCGCGTAACCCACTCGCCGAGAAGATTGCAAAGAATACGCCGGAAATACTCATGACGGGTGTATGACAAAAAACTTCTGGAGTCGGTCAGCATCCCGACGAATCGGCTCAACAGGCCCATATTGCCGAGTTTGCTCATCTGCTCAACCATGCCGTCTTTGGTGTCGTTGAACCACCACGCCGATCCGAACTGGATTTTGCCCGGAATGCCGTCCCCTTGAAAACTCCCGATCAGTGCTGCAAGGATATCGTTATCGCTGGGGTTGAGCGAATAGAGTATCGTTCTCGGAAGCGCCGACTCTTGATCGAGCCGATCCATCAGCTTAACGAGCGGTACGGCGATCGGACTATCGTGAATCGAATCATAACCGGTATCCGGACCCAATTGCCGAAACATCCGGGTGTTGTTGTTGCGTTGGGCATTGATATGGAACTGCATGACCCAGCCGAGCCTGGCATAGATACGGCCGAGATGAAGCAGCGTATGCGTCTTGAACTGTTCCTCTTCTTCCCGGGAAACCCGCTCTCCCTGAAGCGCTTTCAAGAAAATGTCGCCCGCCTGCCCATCGCTGACCTCTCGATAAGGCACGTAATCCAGCGCATGATCGGATACCCTGCCGCCCACCGAATGGAAAAATTCCGCTCGCTGCTCAAGCGCTGCCAGAAATGCCGGATAATCCGCTATCTCGATCCGGCTTCGCTCGGCGAGCAACTTCACCCAAGGAACGAACGTCTCCCGGTTAATCTCCAGCCCCTTGTCCGGACGGAACGACGGGAGCATCTGAAATCCGGTTTCTCCTTCCTCCGCCAGCTTGATATGATATTCCAGGCTATCCGCCGGGTCATCCGTCGTACACACAACCTTCACGTTGCTTGACGTAATCAACCCCCTGGTCGTAAAATCACGTTCCTGGAGACGCTTGTTTGCCGCCTCCCAAATTCGCGGAGCATTCTTTTCCTGAATGATATCCGATATGCCGAACAGCCTTTGCAGCTCCAAATGCGACCAATGGAATAAGGGGTTGCCAATCGTCATCGGCACGGTGCGGGTCCAAGCCAAGAAGCGGTCATAATCGTTCACGCCCGGCCCTCCCGTGATGTAGGCCTCTGCCACGCCTGCAGCACGCATCGCCCGCCATTTATAGTGATCACCGTTGATCCAGGCTTCCGTTAAGTTCTCGAACCGGTGATTGTCAACGATCATTTGCGGACTCAAATGACAGTGGTAGTCGATGATTGGCATGGCTTTAGCATAATCGTGGTATAAGATGCGGGCAGTCTCGTTATGAAGCAAAAAATGTTCATCCATAAAAGGTCTCATGAATTCACCGTCCGTTTCTATAGATTATCTACTATGTTACGGCATCATCGGTTTGATTTCTTCACGTTTATTGCGAATATAGAGGATTATTCAACATATCTTGCTTTGTTTTACAAGAAGAAGTTGATACAATATAGCTGAATCAATTGGAATAGCTCCAAGATGTTATGATCTGAACGAAGCGGGGGCGATTGTCATATCCAGCGAAACCCATACCGTATCCTACGGAGAAGAAGAAGGCGAATTTTATTATCATCGCATTCACCGCACGAAGCCCTTTGAACGAAATAACCATTATCACGGAACTTACGAAATCTACTATTTGGTTTCGGGAGAACGCCATTATTTTATCAAAGAGAAGCTGTACTCCATCCGGGCGGGGGACCTGATTCTCATCAATAAATTCGATGTCCATAAAACCTCGGGCCATGGAGACCCGGAGCATGAGCGTATCGTCATTAATTTCAGCGATTCCTTTCTCGGCAAAGGCCATCCCTTGCTGGGATCGGGATTGCTCGGCATGTTTAACCAGGATCGGCCGTTGCTGCGCTTAACCGTGCATGAGCAGGCGACCATCATGCATATTCTGAATAAAATGGCCGATGAGATCCGGGAACGCTCCGCTTCGTATGAGCATATGCTGCAGGTGCTGCTAACGGAGTTATTAATCAAAACCTATCGATTAACCCATTCCGCCTCGCTGCCTGCCAACGCCTCCATGAATCCGCTCCATCAAAAAATCACGGACGTGGTCAAGTTCATTCACGTCCACTACGCAGACAAAATCACGCTGCAGGGATTATCCGAAACCTTCTACATCAGTCCGTTCTACCTGTCCCGGATCTTCAAAGAGATTACGGGCTTTACCATCATTAATTACCTCAACCTCACCCGGATTCGGGAGGCGCAGCGCCTTCTGACGGATACGGATCTGAAAATCGTGGACATCGCCGAATCGATCGGCTTTGAAAGCCTCACCCATTTTGACCGGACCTTCAAGAAAATCATGAACATGACGGCAAGCCAATATCGCAAAATCAACAGCGTCCCTTGAACATGCAAAAAAGGAAGCGAGCCACCAGGAGTCCAGGGTTGTTCGCTTCCTTTTTTAGTTATGATCATACAATGAGCCGCTTAGCTGATTCGATTCTGCTGCTGCTGATATTGCTCGATGGACATCAGCACTTCCCGCGGCTTGCTGCCCTCATAAGGACCGATCACCCCGCGCGCTTCCATGGAATCGATGAGGCGGGCGGCACGGGTGTAGCCTACACGCATTCTCCGCTGCAGCAGCGATACGGATGCCTGCTTAGCTTCCAATACGATGGTCACCGCCTGTTCATACAACTCATCCAATTCTTCTTCGTCCGCGCCAGCAGATTCCTCTATTTCAGGCACCAACGACTCGTCATACTCAGCCTGTCCTTGATCCCGGACAAAATCCACGATATTCTCGACCTCATGATCACTCATGAAGGCTCCCTGAACGCGGATCGGCTTGGAGGAACCCATCGGCATAAACAGCATGTCCCCCCGGCCAAGCAGCTTCTCGGCGCCCGCCATATCCAGAATGGTTCGGGAATCGACCTGCGAAGACACGCCAAAGGCAATACGCGACGGGATGTTCGCTTTAATGACCCCTGTGATAACGTCGACCGACGGACGCTGCGTTGCGATAATCAGATGGATACCGGCTGCACGCGCCATCTGGGCCAATCGCGTAATCGCATCCTCCACATCGTTGGCCGCAACCATCATCAAATCGGCCAACTCGTCCACGATGACAACGATATACGGCAATACCGCAGGCAGATTATCCTTCATCAGATTGTTGTAGCCCTCAATATTCCGCGTTCCCGACTTGGAGAACAGCTCATACCGCTTCTCCATCTCCACGACGATTTTCTTAAGCGCTAAGGATGCCCGCTTCGGATCGGTTACCACCGGCGCCATCAAATGCGGAATCCCGTTATAGACATTGAGTTCGACCATCTTCGGATCGACCATCAGGAACTTAACCTCATCCGGCTTCGCTTTATACAGGATGCTGGTAATAATGCCGTTGATGCATACGGATTTACCCGAACCCGTGGCGCCTGCAACTAGTAGATGGGGCATCCGTGCCAAATTACCGACAATCGTCTGGCCCGAAATATCGCGGCCGAACGCGATCGACAGCTTCGATTCCGCGTCCTGGAACGTCGGCGTTTCCATAACCTCTCGCATGGTGACAAGCGAAACTTCATTGTTCGGCACTTCGATCCCGATGGCGGACTTGCCTGGAATCGGCGCCTCCATCCGAATATCCTTGGCCGCAAGCGCGAGTGCGATATCATCGGTCAGATTCACGATCCGGCTGACCTTGACGCCGATGTCCGGCTGAATTTCATAGCGGGTTACCGACGGACCCCGGACAACCTCCAGAACCTTGGCCCGAACGCCAAAGCTTTCCAGCGTGGCCTCCAGCTTTCGCGCTGTCTGCATGTAATCGTTCTGGTCTCCACCCTTGCCGCCGTTGTTCGGTTTGGACAGCAGCCGGAACGGAGGCAGCTTGTACGGCTTGGGCGGCGGAGCCGGTGGTGCTGCCGGTGCCGATCCTTCTTGCCCCCCAGTATCCGCCATCACAGCTGAATTCGTCTCGCCGTTCAGCGTCTCTGGGTCAACCATGGCATCCGAACTTGATGCCGCGTTCACCGAAGGGTCCTCATGTGCCGGAGGCACTACCGCTTCGTGATCGTCTTGATCGTCATCCAATCGTCCTTCTTGCTTCACCTGTTCGAAGAAATCGCGAATAATCGGCGAAGAAGGTACAGGATCCGCTGCAGAAAATGCAGCATCCGTCCCCTCCTCCGATTGATCCGCTCGGCTGAATAGGACGACCTCGCCCTTATCATGCTCACCATGTCCGTTGCCAACCGTAAATACCGGAGCCGACTCATCCATCACATCCTCTGCGTCTTCTGCGGCTTCGTTCCGCTTGTTGCCCTTGGAACCAAACATTTGGAAGAATTGCGGCGCTTTACGCTTCGGCAGCCGCATGCCCTCCATATCGTCGAGGTCATCGTCTTCATCCAGATCCTCCGGCAGCTGTATGCGTTGCTCCTTCGCGCTTGTCTTCGCCGCCGCTTTTGATTTCGTCTGCTGGCTGTTCATTTTCTTTTGGATTCGTTCCCCGGCTTTCACAACCCTGACGCGGAACATCCGCATTAAATCAACATAGGAGAGATTCGTAATCAGCATAAAGCTGATAAACAGCATGACAATCACAATCAATTTTGCCCCGATGCTGCCGAAGAGCATTAACAAGAGGGCAAACTGCAAGGCTCCCACATAACCCCCGCTGATATCCCGGCCCATGACAGCATGACGTCCGTCATCCGCCGCGGCCTGAAGGAGCTCGCCCTGCAAATCGCTATGTATCTGGCTCATCGCACTCGATGCATTCAATTGTCCGATCGGAGCCAATTTGGACTCCAGACCCGCAATACTGCTCATTAAGGTGAGCGATAATACCAGGAGAAGGACACCGGTACGCCTGCTGTTCCACCGTTTGGGCCATTTCCGGTGAATCATCACCATTAACCCGTAATAAATGCCAATTAGGGGGATGATAAAATAATACTTACCCAGCAGATATCCGGACATCTTGGACAGGGAACGCCCCACCGGTGCTTCTCCGGATAACGCGATGACCGAGAGTGTCATCAATACAATTCCATAAATTTCATATTTCAATACGGCTGCAAAAGCTGCCTTCTTCTTTCTTTTCCGCTTTGCCAAATGTGTCACCCCCGAATCCATATTATAGCATAATATTCGGTGGCGTACCTATGTTCTGTTTTCAGCCTTTAGCCTCATTTTCGACGGTCGGAATATAGCGAATCATGGTCCCTGGCGCGTAGCGCGGGTTCAAGTAATCATGAAGCCCGCAATCCAATAAACGAACGATTTTCGCCTGTTCTTCCGTTACAGGCTTCACTTCCATCAAAATACCATCGACTCGAACTTCCCTGGACATGACCTCATGCTCCGCTTGGAGCAGCCCGGTCGGATCCAAGGGCATGACGCTGTACCAAGTCATTGCGTAATCCCCCCTGGCTGAATCGTTTTACGCTCGGCGATCATGCTGTTCAGTCGGCTTAATGCCTGTCCGATTCCACCCACTTCGTTCATTAGGCCATACTTTACGGCGTCTGCACCCGAAACCGCAGTACCGATATCCCTGTTCAATTCGCCGGTCTTGAACATCAGATCCTTGAACTGTTCCTCCGTGATCCCCGAATGGCTCGTCACAAAGCGCACGACGCGTTCCTGCATTTTCTCCATGTATTCGAAGGTTTGCGGGACGCCAATGACTAACCCGCTCATGCGAATCGGGTGAATCGTCATCGTTGCGCTCTCCGCGATAATTGAATGGTCTGCGGCTACAGCGATAGGCACGCCGATGCTATGACCCCCTCCAATGACAACCGTTACCGTCGGTTTGCTGAGCGAAGCAATCATTTCGGCAATGGCAAGCCCTGCTTCCACATCGCCGCCAACGGTATTCAGAATGATCAAGAGTCCTTCGATTCGCGGATTTTGCTCGGCTGCCACTAGCTGTGGAATCATATGCTCGTATTTGGTCGTTTTATTTTGCGGCGGCAGCACGAGATGACCCTCAATTTGTCCAATAATCGTCATGCAAAAGACATTGGATTCTCCGCCGGTCGGAAGCCCCGTCTGTCCCAGCTGCTGAATGGTTTCCGTCACGGCCGCTTTCTTGCCTTCCTCGGTCGGAACGACCGGAGGCGCCTCCGTCTCGCCGGTCCACCCCGCTTTTCTGTTGCCCGTCATCCGTTGATCGTTGTCCATCGCGCATCCCTGCCTTTTTATTCTTAATGTCTAGCTGCTGCAACAAACACATAGCTAACCCTTAGTATGGCAAATGACGCGGCTTTTTTATGCTTGTGCAGAGCATTCAGCATTAGGCCATACTCATAACAAACAAAAAAACTCCTCCGAACCAAATCGGGAGAAGTTGCATGATTTCATATAAAAAGCCCCTCTTTCGCGGAAACCGTCCAATTATTACCTGCGAAAAAGGGGCGACTGTGTGCCTGATTTATTGTATTGTCTCGTATCAGACTTCCATGATGATCGGCAAGATCATCGGTCTGCGACGTGTTTGTTCATACAAGAAGCGTCCCAACGCGTCTTTCACGCTGGTTTTCAGTGACGCCCATTCATTCACGTTTTCGCTCATCAGCTTCTGAAGCGTGCTGGAAACGATACGGTTGGCTTCATCCAGAAGCCCTTCGGATTCTCGTACGTATACGAATCCACGGGAAATAATATCGGGACCGGATACGATGGAGCCGTTTTGTTTGCTCAACGTAACGACAACGACCAGAATACCGTCCTGGGACAGAAGCTTACGGTCGCGCAGTACGATGTTCCCTACGTCCCCGACGCCAAGTCCGTCAATCAGCACATTGCCGGCGGTCACTTTGCCGGCTTTGCGGGCCGAGCCGCCTTGAATCTCCACAATTTCACCGATATCGGTAATAAAGATGTTGTCCGGATCCACGCCTACGGATTCCGCCAGCAGGGCGTGACGGCGCTGCATCCGGTACTCGCCATGGACAGGGATGAAAAATTGCGGTTTCATCAGATTCAGCATCAGCTTAAGCTCTTCCTGGCTACCGTGACCCGACACGTGGACGCCCGAATTGGATCCGCTATAAATCACGTCTGCTCCAAGACGGAACAACTCATCGATCGTACGACCCACGTACTTCTCATTTCCAGGTACTGGAGTCGCTGCGATGATGACCGTATCTCCCGGCAGAATGTCCACCTTGCGGTGGGTGGAACGTGCCATGCGCGTGAGCGCTGACATCGGTTCTCCCTGACTGCCTGTACACAATACGACAACGCGGTCCGCTGCCATTTTGTTTACCTCTTCGGGTTCGATCAGCATGCCGTCCGGAATGTGCAGGTATCCAAGCTCTGCGGCAATGGATACAACGTTAACCATGCTTCTCCCGATTACCGTGATTTTGCGTCCGGTGGACTCGGCTGCATTGACAACCTGTTGAATACGGTGCACATTCGATGCAAACGTTGCAACAACAACCCGCTGCTCGGCTTTGCGGAAGATGTCTTCCAGCACGATGCCTACGTTTTTCTCGGAAGGCGTAAAGCCGGGGCGCTCTGCGTTTGTACTGTCCGACAGAAGAGCCAATACTCCCTTGCTTCCGATCTCAGCCATACGCTGCAGATCCGCATACTGGTCATTGACCGGAGTATGGTCAAATTTAAAGTCCCCCGTGTGCACCACATTGCCTTCCGGCGTTTCGATACAGATCCCCACGGAATCCGGAATGCTGTGATTGGTTTTGAAGAAGGTCGCTTTCAATGTGTTTCCGAGTTGAACTTCCGAATCCGCATGGATCAGAATCCGTTTCGTCTCACCAAGCAAATTTGCTTCTCTGAGCTTGTTTTCCACCAATCCGAGCGTCAATTTCGTTCCGTAGACAGGAACGTTCAGGTGTTTCAATACGTAAGGGAGGCCGCCGATATGGTCCTCGTGACCGTGAGTCAGCAAAATCCCTCTCACTTTGTCGCGATTTTCCGTTAAATAGCTAATATCAGGAATAACAATATCAATCCCAAGCATATCTTCTTCTGGGAACTTCAATCCCGCGTCCACGACAACGATGTCGCCTGCATACTGGATGACATACATGTTCTTCCCGATTTCACCGACGCCGCCCAAGGCAAAAATCGATAGTTTATCGCTGCTTATTTTCTTAGACAAATGTATCTAACCCTCCTATAGTTTTGGACGTCGTACCATTGTTATATTAAATTTCAAAAAAATACCGCACCCAGTCACTTGAATTCATTATACATGATGAAAAAGTGAAAACACAAGTCAGCCACCTTCGCGAGCCATAGGATGCCCAGAATCAGAAGGGTTTAAAACGAAGAAAGCCACCGCCTTCGATGAAGGCAGTGGCCCTGAAATTAGGATAAGCAGCAGTTTACAAGGTAGACAGCATGTTACGGATAAAAGCAGCCTCGTTCTCGCTTGGAGCAACGAGCGGCAGGCGAACCCCGCCGACTTGATAGCCCCGTTCGTTCAAAGCGAATTTTACCGCCGCAGGATTCGGAAGCGGGTCAGGACATTCAAAGAGGCCTTTGAACAGAGGGAACAAGGATTGATGAAGCTTGGCAGCTTCCTTCACGTTCCCTTCCACGTAAGCTTCGATCATGTCCTTCATACGGGCACCTGCAATATGGCTGGCCACGCTTACGATTCCATAAGCACCTACCGACAATGCAGGCAATGCCGCGGAATCGTCGCCGGAATATACGATGAACCCTTCGGGAGCACCTGCGGCAATGCCGGTGACCTGGTCAATCGAAGCACATTCCTTGGTCGCAACGATGTTCGGAATTTCTGCCAGCCTCAAGGTGGTGGACGTGCTTAGACTGATTCCCGTTCTTCCAGGCACGTTATACAGCATGACGGGCAATGAGGTTGCCTCGGCAATCGCCTTAAAATGCTGGTAGAGTCCTTCCTGGTTCGGCTTGTTGTAGTATGGTGCGACAAGCAAAATGCCGTCGACGCCGCAGCTTTCGGCTTTTTTCGTCAATTCTGCAGAATGTGACGTATTGTTGCTGCCGGTGCCTGCGATAATCTTGCTCCGTCCGCCCGCCTGTTTCACAGCGAACTTAAACAATTCAAGCTTTTCGTCTTCGCTAAGCGTTGGCGATTCGCCGGTCGTTCCAGCAATGACCAGGGAATCCGACTTCTGTTCCACAATCAGGTGCTCAATCAATCTCGCAGTCTCGTCCCAATTGATCTGGCCGTTCTCATCAAAAGGGGTTACCATAGCCGTAATCAGTCTTCCGAAATCCACAATGATTCCTCCTTAAAGCATTCCCGCGCGGGAATGCTTCCTTCGTAAGTAATCTTATCTATATTATTTCCTATCAAACGTTTTAAGGGAATATCCGTCTTTAGTAACTTTATCGGTGAAGCTCAAATTTATGATGAAGGGCGCGCAGCGCTTGAGCCATATCCTCTTTTTTCACCAGTACCCATATCGTCGTATTCGAATCCGCGGATTGCAGAATCGGAATGTCGTGCTCGCTCAAGGATTCCACGATTTTGGCCATGATGCCCGGAACGCCGTTGATGCCGCCGCCAATGACGGACACTTTGGCGCAGCCGGATAAGCTTTTCGGTTTCAGGTCCAGGCTCTGCAGCACTTCGATCGCCTTCTCCGAATCGCTGTCAAACACCGTATAAAGCACTCCGGTAGGGGTAACATTAATAAAGTCCACGCTGATGGAATGCTCGGCCATCGATTTGAATACCTTCAGTTGAAGACCTTCCGTGCGATCGCATTCCACCGAGATTTGCGTTATGTTGCTTACATAGGCAACTCCCGTCACAAAGCGGTCCACGATTCCCGATTGAATATCTCTGAAGCCTTCAGGCTGGGTTACCAGCGTGCCCTCATTATCCGAGAAGGTCGACCGCACTCTGACCGGAATTTGGGATTGCATGGCAATCTCAACCGCTCTAGGATGAATGACCTTTGCCCCTTGATGAGCCATGTTGCAAATCTCCGTGTAACTCACGTAACTAAGCGGCTTCGCATCCTCGACGATGCGGGGATCCGCCGTTAGAATGCCGTTGACATCCGTGTAAATATCTACCATTTCCGCGCGAAGCGCGGCACCGAGCGCTGTAGCCGAAGTATCGCTTCCGCCTCTGCCCAGCGTGGTAAAGTCGCCGGAATCGGTCTGCCCCTGGAAGCCGGTTACGATGACAACCTGATGACTCTCCAACTCTTTCAAAACCCGTTCAGGTTTTACGTCCTTGATACGTGCATTTCCGAAGTGATCGTCTGTGAGAAATCCGGCTTGTGCACCCGTCAGCACCGTTGCGGTTATCCCCTCATGCTGAAGGAGACTGCACAGCGTTGAAGCCGAGATAATTTCACCGCAGCAGAGCAGCAGATCCCGTTCTCTGTCTGGAAGCGCGTTTCCGTTATGCCCGATCCAGTCCAGGAGCGTGTCTGTCGCATAAGGCTCCCCTCTGCGTCCCATAGCCGATACGACCACGACCAATTGGTAGTGATTGGCCAGTTCACGCTGGATGTGCCCAATAACATGGGTTCTTGCTTGCGGTGTAGACAATGAGGTGCCGCCGAATTTTTGAACTAAGATGCGCATAAAATATTCCTCCGTTTATATATGCCCAGGAGACGTAAATTGCGGGCCGACCGACTGAAACGGCCGGCTATTAAGCCTGGCCGTTCCGTTTGTTGATGATGATTTCTGCGATTTGAACAGCATTCCTTGCTGCACCCTTCCGAAGGTGATCTAGCGACGAACTCCAGATCATAGTCCTTCTTGAATTCAAGTACACGGATTTCGAATGCCCGTTAAACGACCGGGATGCGTAGACTAACAGCCGTCACTTCAATGGATTCGTCGCCCATCATTTTTTGGGTCTCGCGGACCATCTTCATATCTTTCAGGGTATAACCGATCTCTCTAAATTTATCGAGAATATTCTACGATCATCGGCTGGAGCTGTTTCCCTTCCAATGCCGCATAACAAGCTTCCGGAATCAGATTCATTTTGGCGACAAGCGAGTTCGGTTTCTGCTGCGGGTTATCCTGTCCGTAAGGGACGAAATAAATGTTTTTGGTAACCAGAAGCTTCGCGATGTTGGCCGCATTCAGTCCAAGGCCGTCATTCGTTGAGATCGCCAGCACCAGCGGTCTGCAATTCCTCATCTGCGCCTTGGCTGCCATTAAGACAGGACTGTCAGTCATCGCATTGGCCAGCTTGCTGGTCGTGTTTCCCGTGCAAGGGGCGATAACCAGGACGTCAAGCAGCTTGGATGGGCCCAACGGTTCCGCCTCCACAATTGTAGAAATAATATCATTCCCGGTTATATCTTTCAACTGTTTCTGCCAATTTTCCGATGTGCCGAATCGGGTATCGGTCGTCATGATGGTGCTCGATACAATCGGCACCACATTCGCTCCCCCGTCTTTGAATCGCTGGATCTGCGGCATCACTTCCTCGAGTGTGCAGTGCGATCCTGTCAGGGCATAACCTACTGTAATTCCATTCCAATTCATTTACGCATCCCCCCGAATCTTGATTTCTTCAGAAATCAGCTCCACCAGCGTGTTGGCCATGATGATGCCGGCTGTTTTTGGAGCCACGATTCCGGGTAGTCCGGGTGCGAGCATGGCTTTGATACCCCGTTTCTCGGCATAGCGAAAATCGCATCCGCCAGGTGCGGAGGCAAGGTCGATAATGACAGCCTCCCGAGGCATTTTCGAGATGATTTGTGCTGTGACTATCATAGTTGGAATCGTGTTAAAAAGCAAGTCAATATCCGACACATAAGAACCCAGATCCCTTACCAGGAAGGGCTTCCAGCCCATTTCCTCTGCTCTTGCGTAGTGCTCCGATTTACGTACCCCCATCCGAATTTTGGCACCCAGCCCCTGCAGGCTGCGAGCCATCGTAAATCCGGTCCGTCCCATCCCAAGCACCATGCTGGTAGATCCGTGGATCGTAAAATCCGTGTTTTGGATCGCCATCATGAGTGCGCCTTCGGCGGTCGGAATGGAATTATAAATAGCCACATCGTCCCTCTCCAAAATCTCTACCAGCTTGATCTTATATTTGTCACATAGCGAGCGCAAATAGGGTTTCGCCATGCCTGTATAGATCACTCCATGTCCCGGCATCGCCGCGATATGTTCCTCCTGCAGTCGCAGCGGCCCTTCCGAGAACAGCGCGCTGACACGTCCCTCATCATCACATCCCACTACAGGCAGGATCAGGGCATCGGCGTCCGATAACAGCTCTGGCGTAAGCGGCTCGCGAGTCACTCCCTGAAAAGAATCCTGCAGTTTCTCAAACCCGGCGATCATGACGGAGGCATCCATCTCAGCGCATTTGCGAATCACTTCAATTTGCCTTGCGTCTCCTCCAACAAAGACGGTCCGGACTCCAGTCAGCATGGAAGGCCTCGCTCCTTTCTTCAAACCAACGTATAAAGCATCTTATGCTGCCGCCTATGGGGAGGTGAGCGCATTTCCCTTAAACTACCGCCTTAACGCAGTAAATAACGTTAGGAGAGACAAGTCCGGCTCCATGTCCATCCTGCTTGAAGACCAGCGGAAAAAACACCGCTCCGTTTCAACCGGAGCGGTGTTCATCTGATATCATGATCCTGATGATACCCATAAGCTTTCCATTAATATGGTTTATTTGCCCGTATGACCGAATCCGCCCGCTCCGCGTACCGTATCGGACAGTTCGTCAACTTCCGTAAACTCTACAGCAGGCACGGATTTGAACACCATTTGGGCAATCCGCTCATTACGCTCAATCGCAAAAGGCTCCTGTCCCAAGTTGACAAGCAACACCTTGACTTCCCCGCGATAATCGGCGTCAATCGTACCCGGAGCATTCAGGCAAGTAATGCCATGTTTGTAGGCGAGACCGCTGCGCGGACGAATTTGCGCCTCAAGCTCGGCCGGCATGGCAATCGCAAAACCCGTCGGGATTAATTTGCGTTCACCCGGGTTTAGCACCACCGGCTCTTGAACGGCAGCGTGCAGGTCGAAACCCGCGGCCAGCTCGGACATTTTCACCGGAAGTTTCACATCTTCATTTCCTGGCAATCTATTGATTTGAACGTAGTGCAACAAATTCATTCCTCCTAAGTACATTCAGTGCTTTATCTGAAGTTCCTACCATCGCTAGTGCATAGGGAGTCCCAAACATACGGTCAAGAACCGCGTTGACATCCTTCATGTCGACCTGTTCGATCCGTTGAATGATCTCGTCCAGACTGAAATGGCGGCCCAGCATCAATTCGTTCTTGCCCAGCCGATTCATGCGGCTGCTCGTGCTCTCCAGGCTAAGGATGAGACTGCCCTTCAATTGTTCCTTTCCTTTGCGCAGCTCTTCCTCCGTCATCCCGTTCTGTGCCAAATCATGGAGCATTTCCGTGGTCAGCTGAAGCACTTCTTTTGTCTGTTTGGGCGCTGTGCCTGCATAGATGGTAAACATGCCGTTATCCGCGTGGGAACTGTGGTATGAATATACCGAGTACGCCAGCCCGCGCTTCTCCCGAATTTCCTGAAACAAGCGTGAGCTCATGCCGCCTCCAATGGCGTTATTCAGTAGAACCATCGCATACTGAAGCTCGTCGCCGATCGAGCAGCCGGGAAACGACATGCAGATATGATTTTGCTCCGTTTTCTTCTTGCGGAACTGCACGCCGTCCAAAAAGGCCGGTACCGCCAGCGTCTCCGGCGTTCCATGGTTGGCAAAGCCGCCAAAATGGCGCTCCAATAATTCAATCACTTCATCATTGATATTGCCGGCAAGGGCAATCACCGTGTTCTCAATGGTATAGTGCCGGTCCATGTAGGATCTCAGCGCTTGCGAATCCATCGATTCCAGCCGCTCCTTCGTGCCAAGAATCGGATAAGCAAGCGGGTGGTCACCGTACACTGACAACGACATCAGATCATGAACCAGATCATCCGGCGTATCTTCATACATCGCAATCTCTTCAAGAATGACATTCTTCTCCTTGGCTAACTCGCCCGCATCCAGCTTCGAATTGAAGAACATGTCGGACAGCACGTCAACGGCAATCGGAAAATGCTCATCCAGCACCTTGGCATAATAACAAGTATATTCTTTGGACGTAAATGCGTTGACGTTACCGCCAATGGCATCAAATTCTTCAGCAATGGCACGGGCGTCAAAGCGCTCCGTCCCTTTGAACATCATATGCTCTATAAAATGCGTAATCCCGTTGATGTCTTCCGATTCATTGCGGGATCCGGTTTTCACCCAAATGCCGAATGAAACCGAGCGACTTGTCGGGATTTGCTCCATAACCACTCTCAGGCCGTTAGACAATTGTATTTTTTTCACGAATAGGCCCCCCTAACTGTTCCATCAAAGGCTCACTTCGGCTGACTATCAGCCTCATGCCATCCATTCATTCTATCAAACTTTACCATGCGGCTCAACTTCCCTTTGGCATGATTCGCTCGGGTGAAAGCGTCTGGCTGACGGTCCCGATCTCCAGTCCCTTGGCCCGTATTCCGTCAATCATTCCTTTTAATGCTTGGGAAGAGGAGTCCGTTGGATGCATCAATATCAAAAATCCCGGCTCCACTTTCGATGTAATCTTCTGAACGACGGCATCCGGCGCCGGATGCTTCCAGTCGACCGTGTCAAGCGTCCACAGCACCGTCTTCAATCCTCTTGCATACGCGATGGATACGGTCTGCTGATTGAAATCGCCGGAAGGCGGTGCAAACCACTTATTGACAACACCCAGGCTTTCTTTAAGCAGATCCTGGGTCTTTGCGATTTCCATCTCCGCCCGTTCCCTGCTGAGACGGCTCATGTTCGGATGCGTAAAAGCATGATTCTCCACCTCATGGCCTCGTTTCACGATCTCGGCGGCCAACTCCGGGTTTTTCTTCAGCCAGCTGCCATCCAGGAAAAACGTAGTTTTCACTTTCTCCGCATCGAGCGTATTCAGCATCGGCACCAGAAATTCATTCCCCCACGCCACGTTAATCATCATCGATACCATCGGCTTGTTGGGGTTCCCTCGATAGATGGGTTGTTCCCCCAGATCATCGAGCGTGACTTTAGCCGGTATCTGCCGGTAAACGTAGGGAATGGCATCGCCGGCTTTACGTTTTTTCGACGATGCTGCTTTATATGTAGCTTCGATATCGACTTCGAGTCCATTGTATCCGGGAATCGCTTTCCACACCGAGTCCACCCTGGCATCCACCGGCTCGATACGCGATTTAGCCGCAGCAGCTTCAATTTGACCCAATAAATCCAGATCCACTGCCGTCTCTGAACCACTGACGAGATGCGCCTCCGGTTTGTTCTCCAGCCCCGATACGTATTTCCAAGCCCCGCTGAACACAGCAACAGCCGACACCATTGCGGCACCGGTCAGCAGTACGGCCATCTTTTTTCCATTCATGGGCATATCCACCCTCCCTAGAGAAGCTTTGTCCCATTTTATGTGCGATCTGACGGAAATATGTACCGAAACATGGGGTCTTAAGCCGTGAAAGCCTGACCCGGTGCTTATCCCGAAGCAAGAACATAGGATGTCCCGGCGTCTGATGAGCAAAAAAGAGCCAGAATGATAGGTTCTGCCTCTTTTCCTTCTATCGATATGCGGTTAAACCTGCAAGCGCGAATTAAGATCCGCTCTTGCTGGCTTCGGTTGTCAACACGGCTTTGCGAGACAGGTTAATCCGCCCCTGCTGGTCGATTTCGGTAACCTTAACGGTAATGACGTCACCGATTGCAACCACGTCCTCTACCTTCGCTACGCGCTCAGTCGAGAGTTGGGAGATATGAACAAGCCCGTCTTTGTTTGGCAGGATTTCAACAAATGCACCGAATTTCTCAATCCGTTTTACAGTACCTGTATAGATTTCGCCAACAGCTACCTCACGCACGATGCCTTCGATAATCGAAAGAGCCTTCTTGTTCATCTCATCGTTGGACGATGCGATGAATACGCGGCCGTCTTGTTCGATATCGATCTTCACGCCGGTCTCTTCGATGATTTTGTTGATGATTTTGCCGCCGGCCCCGATAACATCGCGGATTTTATCCGGATTGATCTGCATCGTAATGATCTTAGGCGCATATTGGGACAGCGTTTCTCTTGGCTTTTGAATGGCTTCCGCCATTTTTCCAAGGATGTGCATGCGTCCTTCTTTTGCCTGCTGCAGCGCTTCCTGCAAAATCGCGCGGTCGATGCCGTCGATCTTGATATCCATCTGAATGGCGGTAACCCCGTCAGGCGTACCTGCCACTTTGAAGTCCATGTCGCCGAGATGGTCTTCCATCCCTTGAATATCCGTCAAGATGGAAACATGGTCTCCGTCTTTAATCAAACCCATCGCCACGCCGGCTACAGGCGCTTTGATCGGCACCCCTGCGTCCATCATGGCAAGCGTGCTTGCGCAAATGCTCGCTTGGGATGTCGAACCGTTCGATTCAATAACCTCGGACACGAGGCGAATCGTGTACGGGAAGTCCACTTCATTCGGAATGACCTTCGATAATGCACGTTCACCCAGTGCACCGTGACCGATTTCACGACGGCCCGGAGCGCGAAGCGGACGCGCTTCCCCAACGCTGAACGGCGGGAAGTTATAATGGTGCATGAAACGCTTGGTCTCTTCCAGATCGATTCCATCGAGAATCTGTACATCGCCTAAAGCACCTAGTGTACATACGCTAAGGGCCTGGGTTTGTCCACGCGTAAACAGACCGGAGCCATGCGTTCTAGGCAGCAGGCTGGTATCGCAATCGATAGGACGGATCTCAGACAGACCGCGGCCGTCCGGACGAACTTTGTCATGCGTGATCAAACGGCGAACTTCCTCTTTCACGATATCGTGAAGGACCTCTTTAACATCCTTCAACAACTCGGGTGTCTCGATGTATTTCTCTTCGAATACGGTGTATGCTTCGTCGTTGATAGCGTCAATCGCATCCTGGCGAGCGTGTTTCTCCTCAATGCGAACGGCTTCAACAAGACGGGCTTCCGCAAATTCGCGCACTTCGCGATTCACGGTTTCATTGACCGCATGAAGCTTAACCGCCATTTTCTCTTTGCCGCAAGCTGCCACCAGCTCTTCGATCTTGGCTACGATTTTCTTGATTTCCTCGTGCCCGAACATGATCGCTTCCAGCATGACTTCCTCAGGAACTTCGTTCGCTTCGGCCTCGACCATCATGATCGCATCTTTGGTGCCGGCGACGACCAGATAAATATCGCTTGCTTCCTGCTCCGCAATGTTCGGGTTCACGACAAAGTTGCCGTCAACGCGACCCACCGCGACGCCGCCGATCGGACCGTTAAAAGGCACGTCCGAGATGCTCAATGCAGCGGAGGTGCCGATCATTGCCGCAATTTCCGGCTCGCAATCCTGATCAACGCTCATCACCAGATTCAGAACTTGAACGTCATTCCGGAATCCTTCGGGAAATAGCGGACGAATCGGACGGTCTGTCAGACGGCTGGCAAGAATCGCTTTCTCGCTTGGTCTGCCTTCGCGTTTGATGAATCCACCCGGAATTTTACCGACTGCGTACAAGCGCTCTTCATAGTTGACCGTCAATGGAAAGAAATCCAGATCCTTCGGTTCACTGGAAGCTGTCACCGTACACAGGACTGCCGTTTCGCCGTAACGAACCATAACAGCCGCATTAGCCTGCTTCGCAAGGCGCCCTGTTTCGAACACGAGGGGTCTTCCGCCAAGCTGCATTTCAACACGTGTTTCCATGTAATCCCTCCTCATGGGGATAAATTTTTTTTGAAATCCTAATCATCAGCATGTTTTTGCCAAACGCTGTCCACATTTCCCTAACCAGAGTCATCGAAGCGGTCGAATATCACGAACCTATGTACAGGAACAACCCGAACCGTATAGAAAACATTCTCCGTATAGATTGCCCCGGTTATACCATGAAGTGAAATTTAGCGAACAGACCACGCCTACCATCTAACAAGAATCTATATTAAGATAACCCCACAAAGTGGAGTTTAGGCTATGAAGCGTACGCAGTGCTTTGTGGGAAGCTTTCGTAACGGTAAATTGTACAATACTTAGAAAAGAGCCCGGCTGTGCCGCTGTCGTTCCAAGAAGGACAGTGGACAACCAGGCTGTTTTCGGCACATCTTATGGATGATTAGCGACGCAATCCAAGCTTCTCGATCAAAGCACTGTAACGTTTAACATCCTTGTTTTTCAAGTATGCAAGCAACTTACGGCGTTGGCCGACCATTTTCAACAATCCGCGACGGGAATGATGATCCTTCTTGTGCGTACGCAAGTGGTCAGTCAAGTTCGTAATGTTTTCCGTTAGGATAGCGATTTGCACCTCTGGGGATCCTGTATCGGACTCATGAGTTTTGTGCTCGTCAATCAGTTGTTGTTTACGTTCTTGAGTCAATGCCATCCTGTTCACCTCCCTCATTATAATCGCCGTTGGCCCAGGTACCGACGGTGAGATCGAACATCCAAGCCAAGGTTAGAATTGCCCGATCCTCGGGCAACCTCTAAGAGTATAGCATACTTTACCTGAAAAAGAAAATCCGTTTGCGAACAATTTGTCCCAAAACGTTTTATTCGCTGACATTCAATATTTTGCGGGCCTCGACGGCATCTCGCTGAATCCATTCGACAAGCTCCTGAACCGATTCGAATTTATGCTCCTTGCGGATATATTGAACGATATCCACCGTCATGATCTGGTCGTACAGATCCCCTTCGAAATCAAATAGATGGACCTCGAAGATCGGTTCTGTAATCCCTTCGTGGAACGTCGGCTTCACGCCGACGTTCATGACGCCCGGAATCCAGTCGTGATGCTTATCCGTGCGAGCACGGACGGCATAGACGCCCAATGCAGGCGCCACGAACGGATCCGTCAATTCCAGGTTCGCGGTAGGAAAGCCGATCTTTCTTCCCCGCTTCTCCCCGTGAACGACCGTTCCGCGGATGTGGTAATTCCGTCCGAGCCAGCGGTTTGCGTCCGACAGCTGTCCAGTTTTCAAGGCAATCCGTATGGATGAACTTCCTACCTTCTCGCCGTCGACCAGGAATGGCGGTACCGTAACGACCGACATTTTGCCTTCGCCGAGTTCCTGAAGTTTAACTGCGTCTCCTGCACCTTTATGGCCAAACCGGAAATCAAATCCAACCACCGCCGTTTGAAGATTCAAGGGAAAGAGCATTTCATCGACAAACGCTTCCGGACTTACTTGGGAAAATTCTTTATTAAACTCGACGACGTACAGAATATCGATGCCCATCTGCTCGAGCAGCTGCTGCTTGTCAGGCTGGGGAGTCAGATAGCCTTCGTAGCTCCCCTTACCGATCACGTCCTTCGGATGCGGATAAAAGGTAATGAGCGCGGCCGGCACTCCATTCTCCCGAGCAATGTTGACAGCGGTCGAAAGCACGCTGGCATGTCCCAGATGAAGACCGTCGAACTGACCGATTGCCGCTACCTTGGGCTCGACAGCTTCTCGTACGATGTCGGAAGATACAGGATAAGATAATGAAACAATCCTCATGATTTCTCACCTCCACTCACTAAATCCAGTCTTGCTTAGGAAAATACTTTCACGGGAACGATAGCGCCCGTCTCTTCCTGCCGCTTATAGATACCCAGAAAGTTTTCCTTTATATCGTACAAACGGATAGGCTCCGAACTGTCGACGGCCGGTTCTACCGCCTTGGAGGACAAGCGTTGCCCCTTCAGCGCGGCCTCCGCCTTCTCTTCGGAAACCGTATGCTTTGCCAGATGATGAATCGCTTGATCCACCGGAATAAGCCGGGTTTGCAGCGTTTCATCCTTCATGAACTGCTCAATTTGCTCCAGGGTCAAGCACTGCGCCTCGGTGATTCCCGCCGATATCGTACGTACCAGCTTAACCATGACGGATGGCAGGCCGAGCTTCCTCCCGATATCCACACAAAGCGTGCGGATGTATGTACCTTTGGAGCACAGTACACGGAAAGAAATTTCCGTATACTCCCCTTCCGCATCAAAGTCCGTCATCTCGATTTCATGAATCGTTACGGTACGGCTTTTGCGCTCCACCGTCTTGCCTTCTCTGGCAAGCTCGTACAATCGTTTGCCGTTGATTTTGACGGCGGAGTACATAGGAGGAACCTGAGAGATTTGGCCTGTAAAAGATTGCAGCGCTTCAAGCGCCTCGTCTCTGGTCACGCGGACCTCATTCGCAGTCTCCACCACATTCCCGGTAATATCCTCGGTATCGGTCGAGTATCCAAGGCGGAGGACCGCATGATACTCTTTAGGCAGCTCCTGCAGATATTCGACGACCCGTGTGGCTCTCCCTAAGCATAACGGAAGCACGCCCGTCACTTCAGGGTCCAGCGTCCCGGTATGTCCGATCCGCTTCAAACGAACCATCCCCCGAACTTTGGCCACCACATCGTGGGAGGTCCATCCGGCCGGTTTGTGAACGGCCAAGATGCCTTCTAATTGCGTCATAGCTTTAATCTCACCTGCTCTACTACTTTAGGGATGATGTCTTGAAGGGAGCCTTCCAAGCTGCACCCTGCCGCCCGGACATGGCCGCCACCGCCAAAAATTTGGGCCAATGCGGCAACATCCACTTTGCCGGCTGAACGCAAACTCGCCTTGACCATTCCGGATTTCAGCGATTTGAACAGAATCCCGACTTCGACTCCCTGAATGTTCCGGGGATAATTGACGATCCCTTCAAGATCCTCGCTAACGGCACCGCATAATTCCATATGCTCGGGGGTTACGTACACCCAGGCTATTTTACCGTCATCCGACAGACTCAACGTGTTTAATGCCTGAACCAACACCCTCATCTGCGGGAGCGTCATTTCCTCGAGCAGCGTTTCCGCAATTTCGGGACCGTTCACGCCATAGGATAACAGATCGGAAGCTATGCTCATGACCTTGGGCGACGTATTGGAATAACGAAAACCGCCGGTATCCGTTAACAATCCGGTATATATCGCAGTGGCGATTTCGGCATCCCAATCGATTTCAAACAAATTCAGCAAATCATAAAGGATTTCTGCGGTTGCAGCCGCCTCGGGCACAACCAGGTTAACGGCTCCGTAACGATCATTCGTTGGATGATGGTCAATATTAACGATGTTTGCATGATCGGCAAACACCTGCTGCGTATAACCTACTCTCGCAAAATCCGCGCAATCCACGCAAATGACGTTTGAAAACGTCCTTCCCGGCTGCTGTTCGGACAGATTGAGAATGTCTTCCGCATGCCACAGCTTTTTCATGCGCTTCGGGATGGGCCCCTCGTTGATCATCGTGAATTTCTTGCCCAGACATGAGAGAAGCCAGCCCACCGCAAGGGTGGAACTGACTGCATCTCCATCGGGCTGAACATGCGACACAACCAAATAATCATCGTGCTCCAGCAGAAACGACTTCACCTGCTGCAGCTCTTGTTCATAGGTCTGCATTCGCCCTCTCCTTTATAAACAAAAACTACTCTATTTCTCTTCGCGATCCACGATTTCGGTCAGCAGCTTCTCAATATGGCTGCCATATGCAATGGACTCGTCGAATTTAAAGATCAGCTCCGGAACATGCCGGAGACGAATCCGCTTGCCCAGCTCGGAGCGGAGAAAGCCGCTTGCCTTCTCCAGCCCTTTCAAGGACGCCGCCTTCTGCTCGTCGTCGCCGAGCACGCTCAGGTATACCTTCGCTTGGGACAGGTCGTTGGTTACATCTACGCCGGTCACGGTAATAAAACCGATTCTCGGGTCTTTCAATTCCGTTTGGATCAGTTGGCTGAGCTCTTTTTTAATCTGCTCGCCTACGCGCCCAGTTCTGATTTTTGCCATGGTCTGATCACCTCATTCGTTAGCGCTCTACCGTCTCCATGATGAAGGCTTCGATTACGTCCCCTTCTTTGACGTCGCTATAGCCTACCAAGGTAATACCGCACTCGTAACCCTGTGCCACTTCTTTAGCGTCATCTTTAAAGCGCTTGAGGGAATCGATCTTGCCTTCATGAACGACAATGCCGTCACGGATCAAGCGAGCTTCTGCGTTACGCGTAATTTTACCGGATGTCACCATACATCCTGCAATCGTACCCACTTTGCTCACTTTAAAGGTGTTGCGGACTTCCGCATGACCGATCACGGATTCTTTATACTCCGGATCGAGCATCCCCTTCATAGCTTGCTCAATTTCCTCGATTACATTATATATTACACGGTGCAGACGGATATCAACCTTCTCCTGCTCGGCGGTTTGCTTCGCTTGAACGTCAGGACGAACGTTAAACCCGATTACGATCGCGTTGGAGGCAGCTGCCAAAATAATATCGGATTCGGTGATGGCACCGGCACCGCTATGAATAATCTTGACGCGCACGCCTTCCACTTCGATTTTGTTCAAGGAGCCTTTCAGCGCCTCGACGGAACCTTGCACGTCACCTTTGATAATCACGTTAAGATCCTTGATCTCGCCGTCTTTAATGTGCTGGAAGAGATCATCCAGCGTCACCCGCGTATTCGTGTTCAATTCGGACTGACGATGGGTAATCGCACGCTTATCCGCGATATTACGCGCTTTACGCTCATCCTCGAACACCATGAACGGATCGCCGGCGCCCGGAACTTCAGTCAAACCGGTAATTTCGACCGGCGTAGATGGTCCGGCTTCTTTTAAACGACGGCCTTTATCGTTCACCATGGCGCGAATACGTCCAAAGCAGTTGCCGGCTACAAAGGCGTCGCCCACTTTTAACGTACCATGCTGAACGAGGATGCGTGCTACCGGGCCTCTGCCTTTATCCAGCTCAGCCTCAATCACGGTACCGCGAGCACGCTTGTCAGGGTTGGCTTTGTATTCGTTCACTTCGGCTACCAGAAGGATCATTTCAAGCAGGTCTTCCAGACCCATCCGCTGTTTCGCCGAAACGTTTACGAAGATGGTGTCTCCGCCCCACTCTTCAGGCACTAACTCGTATTCCGTCAATTCTTGTTTCACTTTATCCGGATTTGCCTCCGGTTTATCGATTTTGTTTACGGCAACGATGATTGGCAAGCCTGCTGCTTTTGCATGGTTAATGGCTTCCACGGTCTGAGGCATCACGCCGTCGTCGGCCGCGACCACGATGATTGTCATATCCGTTACTTGCGCACCACGGGCACGCATGGCCGTAAACGCTTCGTGGCCCGGTGTATCGAGGAACGTGATCTTCTTGTTGTTGATCTCGACTTGGTAAGCACCGATATGCTGGGTAATACCGCCAGCTTCCCCGCCCGTTACGTTCGTGGAACGGATCGCATCCAGCAGCGTCGTTTTACCGTGGTCAACGTGTCCCATAATGGTAACGACCGGCGGACGCTCTTTCAGTTCTTCCGGAGCATCGTTTTCTTCTACGGTCTCAAAACGATCTTCTTCAACCGGGATTTTCACTTCGACTTCTACACCAAACTCGCCAGCGAGCAGCAGAATCGTATCGATATCCAGCTCCTGGTTGATGGTGGCCATCACGCCGAGGAAAATCAGCTTCTTGATGACTTCGGAAGCGTCCTTATGAAGCAGCTTCGCCGTTTCACCGACGGTCATGTTGCCACGGACGATAATTTTCTTCGGCGTGTTGTCGATTTTCTCACGAGGCGGCTGCTGGTTATGTTGATTCCGGCCGCGGTTGTTCTTGCCACCGCGATTGTTGCCACGGAATCCTCCTTGACGATTGTTGTCATCAAAACGTTTGGAATCTTGACGATTGTTATTGTTGCTTCGGGAACCGCGGTTTTGCCCATTATTGTTGTTGGAGCCTGAAAAACCGCCTCCGGTTCCGCCCTGTTTGTTCTGAGGACGTGATCCGCCTTGGGTGTTACTACCTTGCGGACGCGATCCGCCCTGATTATTGCCTTGCGGACGCCCGCCGCCTTGACCTCCGCCTTGTGGACGGGATCCGGTCTGCGTGCTGCCGCCAGGTCTTGCGCCTTGGCTGCGATTATTCTGCTGGCTTCCTTGTGCGGAGCCAGATTGGTTTCTTCGGGTATCCTGCCCTCCTTGGGGACGCTGGGAACCTGAAGCATGTTGTGTGTTTGAATTCGTTCTACTATTCATACCTACCTGCTTTTCCTGTTGTTTTTTGGGCTGGCTTTGACCTTGTTGTCCTGATACTCGTTGTCCTGAATGACGCGAACCGTCCTGCCCATTACGGTTGCCGTCTGCACTCACGTTAGTGGAAGTGCCTTCTGTTTTAGCATTGGATACGGATGCGGCTGCACTCGCTCCGGAACCCGAAGGTTTGCGGCTCTCGGTTCGGGGAGCGTCGCCACTGTCCCGCTTGGCTGCCGCATTCGATTTGATATCTTTGAAGAACTGCTCTACCTTGGACACCGTATCGTTTTCCATTACGCTCATGTGGTTATTGACCGGAACGTTCAAACGCTTAAGTATCGTGATAATTTCTTTACTGCTCATGTTCAACGATTTAGCATATTCGTACACTCGAAGTTTATTGTCTTTGTTTTCCTGTTTACTCAATATACTCCACCTCCGACATTGTCTCCATTTTCTTGGAGATCATTTCTGCGAATCCTTGATCCGTAACTGCCAGCACAACCCGCTCGGGTTTACCTACACTTGTGCCCAGACTTTCCCGGTCAAATCCGATTACCAGAGGGATATTGTAAGAACCGCATTTGTCGCGGAACTTCTTTGTTGTATTATCTGAGGCGTCACCCGCCAGAATAACCAATTTTGCTTCAGAAGACCGGATGGCTTTGAGCACGATCTCATCTCCGGTAACCACCTTGCCTGCCCTCATGGCCAGGCCGAGCTGAGAAAGCGCCCTATTCATCATCGGCAGCACTCTCTTTTGCAGCCAGGAATTCATCCTCAACCTTGATGAAATCCTGTGCCAACTGTTCGTAGATCTCAGGCTTCACATGTTGTTTCAACGCTCGATCCAGTGCTTTATTTTTGTGTGCCAGCTTGAAGCAGGAAACCTTGCCGCATAGATACGCTCCCCGTCCCGACTTTTTGCCGGTGAGATCGATCAGGACAGCGTCATCGGGAGTCCTGACAATCCGGATGAGCTCTTTCTTCGGCATCATTTCCTGACACGCCACACATTTACGCAGCGGTATCTTTCTCTGTTTCAAGACGACAACCCCCCGTCATTTGGAATTAATCGACAGAGACGGAATCCTGGTGCATTTCACCTGATTGGGACTTCGGTCTGCCAAATTCCTGCTCCGCCTGACTTTCGCTCTTAATATCAATCTTCCAGCCGGTCAGCTTCGCCGCGAGACGAGCATTCTGGCCTTTGATCCCTATCGCCAGCGAGAGTTGGTAATCCGGAACGATTACGCGCGCCATCTTCTCATCTTCAAACACTTGAACTTCAAGCACTTTGGATGGGCTCAGCGCATTGGCCACGTATTCTTCGACCTGGTCGGAATAACGCACGATGTCGATTTTTTCGCCGCGAAGCTCATTGACGATCGTTTGTACGCGCAATCCCTTAGGCCCTACGCAAGAGCCGACCGGATCGACTTCATCGTTGCGGGAATACACCGCAATTTTGGAGCGGAATCCTGCTTCGCGCGCAACCGAGCGAATTTCCACGACGCCGTCGAAAATTTCCGGCACTTCCAGCTCGAACAGCCGCTTCAAAAGGCCCGGATGCGTACGGGACAGCATAATCTGCGGCCCTTTGGTTGTGTTCTCAACCTTCGTAATGTACGCTTTGATCCGGTCGCCGTGCTTGAACTTCTCGTTAGGCATAAGCTCGGTAAGCGGAAGCGCCGCTTCGATCTTGCCAAGGTCGATATAGATGTTGCGCAAATCCTGACGCTGCAGCGTCCCCGTAACGATATCGTCTTCCTTGTCAATAAAAGCGCTGTAGATCAGGCCGCGTTCGGCTTCTCTAATGCGCTGGGTAACAACCTGCTTTGCCGTTTGAGCTGCGATCCGTCCGAAATCACGCGGCGTAACCTCGATTTCCGCTATATCTTCGATCTGAAAATGCGGATTGATCTCGCGTGCGGCATGCAGCGAAATTTCAGTGCGCGGATCCAGAACCTCGTCCACGATCAGCTTCCGTGCGAACACCTTGATAACACCCGTGTTGCGATTCATGTCTACCCGTACATTTTGCGCCGTGTTGAAATTGCGTTTGTAACTTGAGATCAGTGCCGCTTCAATGGCTTCAAACAGCACATCCTTGCTGATGCCCTTCTCTCTTTCCAACTCATTCATCGCTTCAATAAAATCCATACTCATTGAAAATCGGTTCCCCCTTTCAAAACTTCCGTTTAAAAAATGATGGCCAATCTGGCACTGGCTACTTTTGCATATGGAATCACGTGCTGCTTCTTCGCCGTCTGAATGACAAGCTCCTCGTTATCAAAGGTTTCCAGCTTGCCTTCGAACTCCTTCAACCCGTTAATCGGCTCGTATACCGTAACAAACACGTTCTTGCCGACTGACTTCGCAACATCCTCTTTTTTCTTCAGGGGACGTTCCGCGCCAGGTGAAGAGACTTCAAGAAAATAAGCCGTCGGAATCGGATCGTTCTCGTCCAGCTTCTGGCTCAGGTATTCACTGATTAAACCGCAATCGTCGATGTCAATGCCGCCGTCTTTATCAACAAACACCCGCAAGAACCAGTTGCTTCCTTCCTTAACGTATTCCACATCTACCAGTTCAAAGCCGTGTTCGTCCAAATACGGCTGCACCATTTCTTCCACAGTCGTTTTAATCTTTGATGTGCTCAAAGAACATAACCTCCAAGTTGATTTCCTATATACCAAAGAGTAAAGAGTGGGTTGCCCCACTCTTTACACAACGGTTTTATCTCCATGATTACCAAAAAAATTATAACATAGTCTGGTAATAGTGACAAGTATGACTCCTTGACTGTCAAGGCGTCACGGCCATGAAAGAATGACAAGAATCAGAACAATGACAACTGGTTGCTCTCCGGCAGACCGCGGAAGCATCCCATTTGGGTCAACAGCTCCACGGCGGTTTTGCTTGCCTTCGATTTTTGCTGAAAGTCCTCGATGGAGAGGAATTCTCCGAATTCACGCGCGGCGGCAATGTTGCGGGCGGCGTTATCGCCGATTCCCGCAAGCGCAGAGAACGGCGGAATGAGCGAGTCGCCATCCACCTTGAATCTCAAGGCGTCGGATTGATACAAATCGATGTTCTTGAATGAGAAGCCCCTTGCCGTCATTTCCAGCGCCATCTCCAGAATCGGCAGCATGCCTTTTTCCTTTGGGCTCGCTCCGAAGCCGAGCTGCTCGATCTCTTCAATCCGGCGATAGATCGCCTCATAACCCTGACAGCATAATTCGATATCAAAATCCTCGGCGCGTACCGAGAAGTAGGTTGCGTAGTATTCAATCGGATAATACAGCTTGAAGTAAGCCGTTCGCACCGCTGAAATAACATATGCGGCGGCGTGGGCTTTCGGGAACATGTACTGGATTTTGAGACAGGAATCAATGTACCACTGCGGCACTTTGCATTTCTTCATCTCGTCGATCCATTCCTGGGACAACCCTCGGCCTTTACGCACGCTTTCCGTAATCTTAAATGCGAGGCTCGCGTCCATGCCGGCCTTGTAAATCAGGAACAGCATGATGTCATCGCGGCAACCAATAACGGTTTTGATGTTGCAGGTTCCATTTTTGATGAGCTCTTGAGCGTTGCCGAGCCATACGCCGGTTCCGTGTGAAAGTCCCGAGATTTGCAAAAGGTCAGCAAAACTCGACGGCTGTGACTCCACCAGCATCTGACGTACGAATTTGGTCCCCATCTCCGGCACGCCGAAGGTGGCCACCGGCGAGCGTATTTGCTCCGGCTTCACGCCCAGCGCTTCCGTTGAGTTGAACATGCTCATTACTTTCGGATCGTTCATCGGGATGGTTGTTGGGTCCACCCCGGTCAAATCCTGGAGCATTCTCATCATCGTCGGATCATCGTGTCCGAGAATATCCAGCTTGAGCAAATTCGCTTCAAAGGCATGATAATCGAAATGCGTCGTTTTCCACTCCGCGTTGACATCATCGGCAGGGTACTGCACAGGCGTTATCTCTTCAACCTCGATGTAGTCCGGCACAACGACAATACCGCCGGGATGCTGGCCCGTGCTGCGCTTGACGCCGGTACAGCCTGACGCCAGCCGGTTTAATTCCGCGCCCCGCCAGCGCTTGTTGTTGTGCTCCTCGTATTTCTTGGCAAAGCCGAACGCCGTCTTCTCCGCCACGGTGCCGATGGTGCCGGCACGGAATACGTTCTTCTCGCCGAACATCTCCTTGGTGAAATTATGGGCATGCGGTTGATATTCGCCGGAGAAGTTCAAATCGATATCGGGAACCTTATCCCCTTTGAAGCCCAGGAAGGTTTCGAACGGGATATCCTGTCCCTCGCCCTTCATCATGTTTCCGCATTCCGGACAAGCCTTGTCCGGCAAGTCGAATCCGCTCGGCACGCTGCCGTCCAGGAACCATTCGCTGTGCTTGCAGTCGCTGTTCAAGCAAATGTAATGCGCTGGCAGCGGGTTAACCTCGGATATACCGAGGAACGTCGCAACGACAGAGGAGCCAACGGAACCCCGGGAACCAACCAAATAGCCGTCCCGGTTCGATTTCTTCACCAGCTTCTCGGAAATCAGATAGTTCGCGGAGAAGCCGTATCTAATAATCGGCTCCAGCTCTTTCTCCAACCGGGCCACAACGACCTCGGGCAGGTTCTCCCCATAGATCGACTTGGCCGTGTCGTAGCAGGTGTTGCGGATTTCTTCGTCGGCCCCCTCCAGGATCGGCGTAAACAGCTTATCCGGGAACAGCTCCAAATCTTCAAAACGGTCGGCCAATTCGCTTGTGTTCGTCACCACGACTTCATAGCATTTGTCCTGACCTAAAAACTCGAACTCTTGCAACATCTCTTCCGTAGTCCGAAAATGCGCGTCCGGCTTGCGCATATCCTTGAGCGGGCTGAAGCCGGTAATGCCATGGATGGTGATGTCCCGGAACAGCTTGTCCCGCGGTTCCAGATAGTGCACATTCCCTGTAGCGATGACCGGCTTGTTCAGCTTCTCGCCGATGCGCACGACTTTGGAAATCGCGGTTTTGATCTCTTCGGGGCTGCCTACCAGGCCTTTGTCCACCAAATGCATATACATCGTCAACGGCTGGATTTCCAGAACGTCGTAAAAGCCTGCAATCTCTTCGGCTTCCTCCTCCGTCTTGTTCAGCACCGTTTCGAAGAACTCCCCTTTTTCGCAGCCGGACAGCACCAGCAGCCCGTCCCGCATCTCTTGGAGCTTGGATTTCGGGATGCAGGGCACCCGCTTGAAATATTCGGTATGCGACATGGAGACCAATTTGTACAGATTCTTCTTGCCCGTCATGTTCAAAGCGTAAATCCCGCAATGGAACGGACGGGTATTGGACAGGTCCATGCCCACGTAATCATTAAGACGGTCCAGCATCTTCACGCCTTTGGTTTTGTCTACGTCGCTGAGGAGCCCGTTCAGGATTCCCGCTAGCGCAATCGTATCGTCGATCGCGCGGTGATGGCTTTCCAGCAGCACCTTGTACTTATCCGCCAATGTGTTAAGGCGGTGATTCTTAAGTCCCGGATGCACCAGTCGGGCCAGCTCCAGCGTATCCAAATACGGATTCTCCAGCGTGTCCATGCCTGCATTCTTGAGTGCTGCCTGAATGAACCCCATGTCAAACCGCGCGTTATGAGCCACGAGCACGCCATCGCCGACGAATTCAACAAATTCCTTCAGTACCGGCTCCAGTTCAGGAGCATCCTTGACCATATCGTCATTGATGTTCGTCAATTGCTGGATATGGTACGGTATTCGCTCGTGCGGATTGACAAACGTGGCGTACCGGCCAATCTCCTTGCCTTCGTGCATCTTCACGGCTGCAAGCTCGATGATCTTGTTCGCGGTGATGGACAAACCCGTGGTTTCAATATCGAATACCACGTAAGTCGCGCTGCTCAGCTCAATCGGCTGTGCCTGTTCCACGATGTTGACGGCATCATTCACGACATTGGCCTCGATGCCGTACATCATTTTGATTCCGTGTTTCTTGGCGTTCTTGGCTGCGTCAGGATAACACTGCACGCCGCCGTGATCACTTACGGCAATCGCTTTATGTCCCCAGGCGGCCGCGGTTTTGATGTACCGGTCGATCGGCGTGACCGCGTCCATCGTGCTCATGGTCGTATGGAGATGGAATTCCACCCGCTTCTCGGCGGCGTTATCCTTGCGGGAAGGGGGCGCCTTGACTTCATTGAGGTCGGACGGGATCATGACCAGCTCCGGCACCTGCATAAACCGGTCATATTCCACGCGTCCGCGTGCCTTCACCCATTTGCCGTTCTCAAGAAGGCTCAGGACCTTCAAGTCATCCTTCGTTTTGCCAAACATCTTCATCTGCAAGGAATCGCTGAAATCGGTTAAGTTGAAGGTAAACAGCGTGCTGCCGTTTCGGAGCTCCTTGCGGTCCAACCCGAAAATGGTACCTTGGATCGTAATTTTCTTCTCTTCGTCCTGGATCTCCTGGATTGAAACCGGCTGATCCTTGATATCATATCCGACCTGCAGCCGAACGTCGCCTTCTTCCTCGTCCTCGGCATCCAGCTCCGCTTCCATGCTGCTCATGATCTGTTCGATAACCTCGCGCTCTTCCTCGCGCTTTCTCTGCTCGAATTCCTCGTAAGCGGCCTGGCCGTTATCGCCGACCTGCATCTTGACGCGCAGTGTCAGATCGAAGTACTGCCCGAAGAAGCGGGTAATGGCGGCATCGATCTGTTTCTTGCGGGCAAGTTCAAGCGACATGCCATCCGACATGGAGAGAAGGACCTGCCCGTCTTCCACCTCGTGTTTCGCCCTTGTCATCCAGCCATTGACCGATGGAATCTCCCGATGTGCCCACTCCAGAAACAGGCCCCAATACTCCTGCACGATATCGGCCTCCGGAACGCCGCTTCCATACCGGAACACAAATTTGATCTTTGCGATATGTCCCATCTTCTCCTGAATCCTCAGGCAAAATGTGCGATAAACTTCAGCCGGGACCAAGGTCTCCTTCTGAACGGTTATCCTCCAGTCCTTGCTGTTCCTGCTGGTCTCTACTTGTTCAATCACACCGTCTAAAAAATAGGGTTCCACCAGATTGGCCGGAACTTCTCCCTGCTTGATCAGCAGTTCAAATCGCTTCCTTTTATCTTCAGTCGTGCCCATGGTTCCCTCCCCCTGCATAACATAAAGCTGTAAGAAAAACTTCTATCGACGTACGTCCACGGAAGACAGACCGCGTTTAGTGGATAAAAAACAGAATAAAGCTTCCGCCGGCAGCACTCCATCGTCCTGCCCCGAGAAAGAGAGCGTCCGTCATACTGCCATCCGGAAGCTTACTCCAGATGATGAATCCCCGGTGCGGACGAAAAATTGCCTTCGTCATGCAAGCCGGAAAGTCATAATATCGAATTCCTAGTACGCTCTCGCGAACAGCACCGTATGTTTCGCATCCTCGCCGCATACGAGGCACTTGGTTTTGTTCTCGGCCGGTTCAAACGGAATGTTTCTGCTCGTCGCACCGGTTTCTTGCTTCACGGTGTCTTCGCAAGCTTCCGAACCGCACCATCCTGCCAAGGTAAACCCGCGCTTGTCCTCCATGCTGTCCTTCATTTCGTCCAGCGTCTCCACCGAATAGAAATGATCCTCGCGGAACTGCTTCGCACGATCGAACATTTCCTGATGCACCTGTTCCAGCATGCTCTGCACTTCCTGAATCAGGTTGGCCTGCTCCACAACCTTCTTCTCGCCCGTAATGCGGGAAACGAGCACGCAGACGCCATTCTCCATATCACGAGGCCCGATCTCCAGACGAACCGGAACGCCGCGCATTTCGTACTCATTGAATTTCCAGCCTGGACGCACATCCGGATTGTCGTCCACCCGTACGCGGATCCCGGCCGATTTCAGTTCACGGAACAGCTCGTCCGTACGGCCCACGACGGCGTCTCTCGTCTTCGGAGGCCCGATTGGAATCATGATCACTTGAGTCGGCGCAACTTTTGGAGGAAGCACCAATCCGCGGTCGTCCCCATGGACCATGATCAAGGAACCGATAAGACGCGTGCTGACGCCCCAGGAAGTCGTATGTGCGTATTCCAGCGTATTTTCACGGTTCAAATATTGAATGTCGAAGGCTTGCGAGAAGTTGGTCCCCATGTAGTGTGATGTGCCTGCTTGTACAGCCCGACCGTCTTTCATCATCGCTTCGATGGAGAACGTGTCCACGGCACCCGCGAATTTCTCCGAAGGCGTCTTCTGCCCCTTGATCACCGGAATCGCGAGATAGTCCTCTACGAATTGCTGATAGATATCGAGCATTTGCATGGTTTCCCCTCTTGCTTCCGCTTCCGTTTCATGAGCGGTATGACCCTCTTGCCATAAAAACTCGCTGGTGCGGAGGAACGGCAGCGTGCGTTTCTCCCAGCGCACCACGTTGGCCCACTGATTGATCAGCACAGGAAGATCACGATAGGATTGAATCCATTTGGAATACATGTGCCCGAACATCGTCTCGGAAGTCGGACGAATAGCCAGACGCTCTTCAAGCTTCTCGCCCGCCGCTTCGGTCACCCATGGCAGCTCTGGATTGAAACCTTCCACATGCTCCTTCTCTTTCTGGAAAAAGCTCTCCGGAATGAACAACGGGAAATAAGCGTTCCGATGTCCCGTTGCCTTAAAGCGCCGATCCAGCTCCGCCTGGATATGCTCCCAAATTTCATAACCGTCCGGTTTAAAGACGATGCAGCCCCGGACTGGGGAATAATCCATCAAGTCCGCTTTTTTGATGACATCGATGTACCAGCGCGAGAAATCTTCTCCTTGCGGCGTGATCTCCGTCACGAATTGTTTATCCTTCGATTCCTTAGACATATAAATCGTGTTCCTCCCATTAATAAAACGCGTGGTCTAAGCCGTTCATTCAGGCGGCTTGACTGGACGTTATTGGCGATATGTGTGAACGGGCGCGGCTATAAAACCCGCCCTGTATTATAGAACTCCATGCTGGATATCGTTATGCGCGAAACTCTGCTAACAATAGAAAAAGGTACGGCTTTCGTCGCGGCTGGCGCACCGAGCCGTACCTTAAGGTCTATCCGTTGATCAAACGCAAAATATCGTTATAGGTGACGGCAATCATTAACAGGAACAGCATCGCAAACCCGATAAAGTGAACCATGCCTTCCCTGTTCGGGTCAACCGGCTTGCCCCGTAATGCCTCGATCCCCAAGAATACGAGCCGGCTTCCATCCAGCGCCGGAATCGGCAGCAGGTTGAATATGCCCAGGTACAAGCTTAGAATGGCCGCCCAATAGGTCAACTGTTCGATACCCTGTTTGGCGATTTGACCCGTGACCTCAAAGGTCCGCACAGGACCGCCTAAATCATCCATGGAAAACTTCTGAATCAACTGTCTGAAGCCTTGGAAAATAATATTGGTGGTGTCAACCATCGCCGTCCCGGAGCCGGTAATCGTCTCTCCAAGCCCTGCGGATCGGGTAGGAAGCTCAGGAACGATCCCGACCTTGCCGCCTTCCTGGCCCTCCATGGTCCGAGGCGTCAACGTCAAATCGAAAGATTCCTCTCCCCGGCGTACGGTCCATTCCATCGGCTTGTCCTTGGAGGCCGCAATCAATTCGATCATCTTCTGATAATCGGCCCCAATCGCCGTTCCGTTGATGCTCTCGATGATGTCGCCCTCTTTCAGATCCGCTTCGTCTGCTGGCATGCCTTTCGTAATCTCGCCAATCTGTACGTAGGTTGGATTCTCGACCGGTATACCGGCCATCTGAATGTGAAGGGCAAACAGCACGAAGGCCAAAATAAAGTTCATGACAGGGCCGGCAAATATCGCAAGCGCTCTTTGGCCGACGGTCTTGCTGCCGAACTGGCGGTCTCTCGGTGCGATCTGCGTCTCAACACCTTTAGCTACCGTTAATGCTTGCGGATGGATCTCGTACTGCTGAAATTCACCATCCACATCAAGCCTCACCGACAAACGGTCCACCATGTCGATAAACTGGACTTCGCCGCGAATGACATTTTTACGGTTGTCGAGTTGATCCAGATAAATCTTTTTCACTTGATTCTCTGCATTCACTCGAACCGCAATCGTCTGACCGGGCTGAATCTCGACAAGTTCCGGATCTTCTCCGGCCATGCGGGCATACCCGCCGAACGGGAGAAGACGAAGCGTGAACTGCGTTTCATGGCGTTTATATGAGAACAGCTTAGGACCAAATCCAATCGCGAACTCGCGTACCAAGATTCCGGCACGCCGGGCAAAATAATAGTGACCCCATTCGTGCACGGTAACGATCACAAAAAACATGAGCACCGTTAAAAAAACGACCCGAACCATTTCCAATTCTTTACATCCCCCTTTTCCTCTGAGAACGCAGTATGTCCCTATAGATTATCATTATTCTCCTGTCGTCCACAAGAGAATCACAAGCTGTCCGCTTTTTTTCAAGGGAGATTTCAAAAACACTTCAAAACTTATAGTCGGGAAGCTGTTTCACGTGCAATCCGATCATTCTCTTCAATTGTCTCCAGCGCCGGTTCCGGCACGTTATGGTGACTATGCAGCACTTCCTCGATAATCTCTTCGATTCGCAGAAAAGAGATTTCGCCGCGGAGAAAGCGGGCGACCGCGATTTCATTGGCCGCATTGAATACCGTTGGCGCTGTACCACCCATTTTACCACATTCATAAGCGAGCCTTAAACAAGGAAAACGCTCAAGGTCCATTTCCCGGAAGTGCAGCTTTCCTGCTTCTGCCAAGGAGAGCCTTGGTGCAGGCGAAGACCACCGCTCGGGATAAGTCAGCGCATATTGAATCGGGACCCGCATGTCCGGGTTGCCGAGCTGCGCGATAATGCTGGAATCGCGGAACTCCACAAAAGAATGGATGATGCTTTCCGGGTGGAGAAGCACGGAAATATTGTCGTACGGTATGCCGTACAACCAATGCGCTTCAATGACCTCAAGCCCTTTATTGACCATGGTCGCGGAATCGATCGTGATTTTGGCGCCCATGGACCAGTTTGGATGCTTAAGCGCATCCTCCACCGTAACGTTGACCAGCTGATCGCGGGTGTAATCCCGGAACGACCCGCCGGAAGCGGTCAGCGTAATCCGTTCGATATCTTCATGCCGTTCTCCGTTCAAGCATTGGAATATGGCGGAATGCTCACTGTCGATCGGCAAGAGCTTTACCCCTTTTGCAGCGGCTTGAGCGGTAACCAGGTGACCTGCGGTAACCAATGTTTCCTTGTTGGCAAGCCCGATCGTCTTCCCCTCGTTAATGGCCGCAAGCGTAGAAGAAAGGCCCAAACTTCCAACGACCGCAGTAACGACCAGCTCCGCGTCTGTCGCTGCCGCAATCTCGATCAGGCCTTCATCGCCATGAAACACTTCGGTTCCGGCAGGAAGATCATGCCTTAAACTGTCAGCAAGCTCTTTCGTCGCAACGGACACTCTTCGCGGAGAAAACTCCTGAACCTGCTGAAGCAGCAATTCCTTATTGCTCCCCGCAGCCAAGCCTTCAATCTGAAATTGTTCCCGGTGCTTCCTCACCACATCCAAGGTTTGGGTGCCAATGGAGCCCGTGGAGCCGAGTACGCTGATCTTCTTCATGCTCATCTTTCCTTTCATCAGTAAGGCAGGAGACTCAATATATGTACAAACGGAAATACGACGATCCAACTGTCGCATCGATCCAGTATTCCTCCATGTCCCGGCAGCAGCTTGCCCGAATCCTTGATGTCATACACCCGTTTATAGGCGGATTGCACCAAGTCGCCGAGCTGGCCGATAACGGCGCAGGAAAGCCCAATCAGAACCGCATGTCCAGCCGTCAGGATTCCATCTGAAAAGAATGAAAAGAGCAGCGACGTGAATGCGGCGATGATCACACCGCCAAGCGCTCCCTCCACCGTTTTATTCGGGCTAATGGAAGGCCATAATTTATGGCGCCCCATGGCACGGCCGACAAAATACGCTCCCGCATCGCTTGCCCAGATCGAGGCCAGCAGCAAAAAAGTCCAAAATACGCCATGCCCGTCCGGAGCATGCCGGGATTCGGCTATGAAGGAAAATCCGATGCCGATATAGGCCGATGCCAAAAACAATAAAGAGATCCGCTTGATATCTATCGTATTTTTCGTGGTCACCGTCGCCAGCAAAAATAAGAGCAGCAGGAGCCAAAGCACATGTTCCCATGGAATCGGAAGATTCAGATTAAGCGGACCCCATGGAAATACAAGCAGCAGCACCCCCGCATACCCGATCCATGCCGTTCCCCCGAACGGTGCCGTATGGGTCATGCGCACAAACTCGTAGTAACCGACTAGCGCCATCGCCAGAATAAGAAGATGGTACCACAGACCGCCTATGAAACATAATCCTAAAAAGACCGCTCCCGCTATAATTCCGGTAATCAATCGCTGTTTCAAAACGTTCCATCCTCCATCGGCTACGACAGTCCACCGTAGCGCCTAGTTCTTTGTTGATAATCGGCTACGGCCTCCACCAAATGGTCTTTGGTGAACTCCGGCCAATAGGCATCCGTAAACCATAACTCGCTGTACGCGAGCTGCCACAACATAAAATTGCTCAGCCGCAGTTCGCCGCTTGTGCGGATCAGTAAATCCGGATCCGGCAATTCGCCTGTGAGGAGCCGCTGGCCAATCAGTTCCTCTGTAATGTCCTCAGGACGGAGAATTCCGTCTCGCACTTCCCGTCCGAGCGCCTTGACACTTTCGGTGATCTCTTTCCGGCTGCCGTAATTGAGCGCAAAGTTAAGCACAAGCCCGTCATTGCCGGCAGTTTTCGCAACAGCTTCTTCCATCGCAGACACGGTATGGGACGGAAGGTCTTCCGGATGCCCCATCATGCGGACCTGGACATTTTTCTCGATCAGCTCTTCCAGCTCAATAGCCAGAAACTCCTGCGGAAGCTTCATAAGAAAATCGACCTCATCCTTCGGACGCGTCCAGTTTTCCGTAGAGAAAGCATACATCGTCAATATTTTGATTCCCAACTCATCGGCGGCTATGGCAGCTCTTTTGACAGCCTTCATGCCATTCTGATGGCCAACGATCCGCGGCATGCCGCGCCGTTTCGCCCAACGCCCGTTGCCATCCATGATGATGGCAACATGATGCGGGATGTTGTCCGGAGAGAGCTGATGCGTCTGCTGACTGTCCTCCTGATTCAACCACGATCGAACCCGTTTGATCATTCCATTTCCTCCAGGCATCTTTCTGCAAAAAAAGAGACAAACCCCACCATTGACAGGAGGGGCCACAAGTCTCTTATACTTCCATAATCTCTTTTTCTTTAGCAACGAGGACTTTGTCGACTTCTGCGATAAATTTATCCGTCGCTTTTTGGATATCTTCCTGATGTCTCCGGGACTCGTCCTCGGAAATATCCGTTTTCTCCAATTTTTTGATGTCGTCGTTGGCATCACGGCGAATGTTGCGGATGGCCACTTTCGCTTCCTCGCCGAATTTCTTCGTCATTTTCACCAGTTCGGTTCTGCGTTCTTCCGTCAATGCAGGTACGACGAGACGAATTTGATTACCATCGTTCGCCGGTGTCAATCCGATATCCGATTTCATGATCGCTTTCTCGATATCCGCCAAAGACGACTTGTCCCAAGGCTGAATCATGAGCGTTCTGGAATCCGGCGTGCTGATGTTAGCCAGCTGATTCAGCGGAGTTTGCGCTCCGTAGTATTCCACCGTGATCCGGTCGAGAAGCGCCGGCGCTGCCCGCCCTGCGCGCAGAGTTGCCAAGTCACGTTTCAAAGACAAGATCGCTTTTTCCATGCGTTCTTCTGCATTCTTTTTCACCGATTGCGGCATTAGTCTACACTCCCTTTAACGATCGTTCCGATTTTCTCGCCCAGAACGACGCGTTTGATATTACCTTGCTCCGTAATAGCGAAGACGATGAGCGGGATGTTGTTGTCCATACATAACGATGAAGCTGTAGAGTCCATTACCCCAAGGTTTTTGTTCAATACGTCTAGATACGTCAGCTGCTCGTACTTCTCGGCAGTTTCATCCTTAAATGGATCAGCGGAGTACACTCCGTCCACCTTGTTCTTCGCCATAAGAATCACTTCTGCTTCGATTTCCGCGGCGCGAAGCGCTGCAGTCGTGTCGGTGGAGAAGTATGGGTTCCCAGTTCCTGCCGCAAAAATAACGACACGGCCCTTTTCCAAATGCCGAATGGCTCTGCGGCGAATATACGGCTCTGCAATTTGCTGCATGGAGATTGAGGTTTGCACCCGGGTCGGCACATCGATCTGCTCCAGAGCATCCTGAAGGGCCAAAGAGTTCATCACCGTTGCGAGCATTCCCATATAGTCCGCTGTCGCACGGTCAATTCCGTTCGCGCTGCCGGCGATACCGCGCCAGATGTTGCCGCCGCCGCATACGATCGCGACCTCCACACCAAGCTCGACAACCTCGCGAACCTGCTCAGCGATCGATGAGATCGTCTCAGCATCAATACCATATCCATTCTGCCCTGAAAGGGATTCCCCACTGACTTTCAATATCACTCGTTTATATACAGGCTGTTCCAAATGATAACCCTCCACTTTAAGACGGCGCCTTAAGTATACGACGCCCGTTTGAAAAACGACAGACAGACACACCGGCACTGCTTGACGGTTTATAAAAATCGGGTAAAAACATCCGTCTCAAGTAGAAACTTCTGGTCGTCTAATCAAGACCTAAGTCCATTCTTTCTTGTGAGATAAGGGTAGCCTTTACTCCGAATTTATAACAATCTTATCTCTCTTTTGCCTTTATATCTCTTAAAAAAGAAGGAACACAGGTGTGTTCCACTCTTTTCTATAACTTATATTAGCCTATCCGGCTTATTTATTCACCTGAGCCATAACTTCTTCAACGAAGTTGTCTTGTTTTTTCTCCAAGCCTTCGCCCAATTCGAAACGGGCAAAACGACGAATGGAGATGTTCTCGCCGATTGTGCTGATTTTTTCGTTAAGCAGCGTGCTGATCGTTTTGTCAGGATCCTTGATGAAAGGCTGCTCGAGCAAGCAATACTCTTCATAGTATTTGTTGATGCGGCCTTCAACCATTTTCTCAACGATTTTTTCAGGCTTGCCTTCGTTCAGGGCTTGGTTTTTCAAAATTTCTTTTTCTTTCTCAAGCTCGTCACTAGGTACTTCTTCACGACGAACGTATTTAGGGTTTGCAGCAGCAATATGCATTGCGATATCGCGAGCAAATTCTTTAAATTGATCCGTTTTGCCTACGAAGTCTGTTTCACAGTTGATTTCCACGAGAACGCCGATGCGTCCGCCACCGTGAATGTAAGACTCGACAACGCCTTCTGTTGCGACGCGTCCAGCTTTGTTAGCCGCTGCGGACAAGCCTTTCTCGCGAAGCACCGCGATCGCTTTTTCGACATCACCATTTGTTTCGTCGAGCGCTTTTTTGCAATCGAGCATGCCCGCGCCTGTTCTTTCGCGAAGTTCTTTTACCGCACTAGCTGTTACTGCCATTAGTATTCCCTCCAAATTGGTATGATCAAGTTTGGCGTTCGGATCTGGAAGCAGCCGTCCTTCGACGAGCTCTCCATGAAATCCGGACCGCTTAAGTATTTGTTTCCCTTGCCCTGCCGGAAGCCTGTCGCTCGTAGCGCAATCCGGCCTGACATCTTAAAAAAAGGGCAGTGAGAGGTTATACACCTACCAACCACCCTTTTCATTTAATTCATGGTTTATACGTTTAATCCCGATTAAGCTGTTGTTTCTTCGCCTTGGTGAGCTTCAACAACGGCATCGGCCATTTTACCAGTCAACAATTTAACAGCGCGGATCGCGTCATCGTTACCTGGAATTACATAGTCGATTTCATCCGGATCGCAGTTCGTATCAACGATACCAACGATTGGGATACCCAATTTGCGAGCTTCCGCAACAGCGATGCGCTCTTTGCGAGGATCGATAACGAACAATGCGCTTGGAAGGCCCTTCATGTTCTTGATACCGCCCAGGAATTTCTCAAGACGATCTTTCTCTTTGCGGAGAAGGATGACTTCTTTCTTAGGCAATACTTGGAACGTGCCGTCTTCTTCCCAAGTTTCGAGCTGCTTCAAGCGGTTGATACGCTTTTGGATCGTTTCGAAGTTAGTCAGAGTTCCGCCGAGCCAACGTTGGTTGATGTAGAACATGCCGCAACGCTCTGCTTCTTCCTTCACGGAATCTTGAGCTTGTTTTTTCGTGCCGACGAACAGGATTGTACCGTTCTCACCAGCTACGCTTTTTACGAAGTTGAATGCTTCTTCAACTTTCTTGACCGTTTTTTGCAGGTCGATAATGTAGATACCGTTTCTTTCAGTGAAGATAAATTTATCCATTTTCGGGTTCCAGCGACGAGTCTGGTGACCGAAGTGAACGCCAGCTTCCAAAAGCTGTTTCATGGAAATTACTGCCATCTTCACGCACCTCCTAAGTTTGGTTTTTGTGTGTCCCTCCGCCAAGATCATTTTCCATTAAGACTCCCATTCCAGGAAGCACCCTCAACGGAATCACTCTGGCGTGTGTTTTAACACCGTCAATTACTATAACATAACCATGGGCAGGTTGCAATGTCTTTTGTGTTCATGACCACCTTAGGCCAATCAGGGGCTTGAAGAGTTACAACAAAGAAAAAACCACTCTCAACCGCAGTGCTAGTTGGAGGGTTTTGTTGTGATCTTCGTGATAATCGAACTGTAGCTCTCGCCGATCGTAAACGAGTATGTACCGCTCAGGATTCTGGTGTTGATTTTATTCTCGGTAGCTTTTTTGATGAATGCCTGTTTGTTGTCAATGACGCCGGCATTCAGAAGGCTGTTTGCTACATCGCTGAGATTGTTTCCGGATGGAATCTTTACTTGAATAGTCGCTTCCGCTTTAGCCGGTGTTTTCGGCTTGGCCGGATTCGTTACCTGGGAAGAAGCTTCCTGTTTCTTCTGCGCGTCCGTTTCAGGCATCTCCGGGCTCTCCGGTTTCTCAGGCGCATCAGGCTTCGTCGCTTCAGGCTTATCGACCTGTTCGGCACCTTCGGACTCGCCGTCTCCCTCGCCCAGCCTCTTCTCTTCCCACTGCTCCGCCGTCATCAGCTCGTCCGTACCATCGACGACCTGCATATTCAAAGCCTCCGCCGCAGCCACCAACTGCTCCTTCGTTAGCTCCTTTGTCTCTGAATCGGTTGCGCCTTGACCGATCCACATCAGCTGGAGCAGCACAGCGGCGATCACAAGACCACTCCCGAGGCCCATCATAAACATTCGGTTCTTGATCACACGGATTCCTCCTGTTTGGCCAACTGGATAATGAGTTGAACTTCGCCTCGCTGAAGTCCCGTGGACTTGGCAATCATATCGATTGATTTGCCTTGTTCATATAAATCAAACAGTTCCGCGTATCTGGATTTGATGGAATGGACCGGAGGGGCATGATCCGCCTCCGATGACGCTGCTGCCGCTCCTGCAGACAAAGAAGCCGCCGCAGCTGCCTGCGCCAGCTTCTCTTCAGCCGTTCGAAGACGCGTTTGCGATTCGGTCATTTTCTGCTCCATGGCCAGCATGCGCTGCCGCAAATCGCTGACCTGCTCCTGATGCGCTTGCTGCTTGGCATCAAGTTCTTTCTTCATTTGACTAACCAGCTCGACCAGCTGCTCGTTCTCGTTCTGGATTTCCGCCATGTATCCTTCAAGCGTGTTCTCGACTTCCTTTACAACCCGCTCGCCGGATACGGTCTCTTCACGGCGTTTCGGCAGCATGAAAGCATACAGCACGGCCGCAATGCCTAGCAGCACGATATATAACCACGGTTTCAAATCCCTTAACTCCTTTATGCCTATAAATTATCTAGAGCGAAACATCGAAATTTTTGCCTTTATAAGGGTGCTCCGCCGGCTGTTCCAAAGTCTCGCCTGATTCTGCAGACCCCCGCCCTTGCTGCTGGCCTGAGGACTGGCGGCTTCCGTCATCCCGCACGGCTGTTTCGGCCGTCTCGCTCACTTCCGTGCTTCGCTGGGCTTCGGCTCGGCTGTTCTTGGTCTGCTCACCTGCTAACAGCATCTGTTCGTTCTGCGGCCGCTGCTGGAATTCGTTATGAACCTTGCCCGCTTCATTGGTTCTCGGGACCGCAATTTGCATCTCAACCGATTTTAAACTCAATGGAATCACCTCATGGTATAGGGATCATGTCCACAAGCATGGTTAATGTCTTGCATTCCTACAACAACGGAACCATGGTGATATCTCCTTCATGATAGTAAAAAGAGACCCGCTGCGTGGGATCCTTAACAAATCGGGTGTACCGCCCGATGACGATTTTGGCACCGCCGTAGATCGTCTTTACCACATTCACTTTAGCTTTGCCGGTATCTTCCAACATCTTCTCGATTTCCAGCATGCGTTCCTTGATGTCGGCTTGCTCTGCCATGTTGGATTTTTTGGTCGCATTCAGCTTGATTCGCAGCGCCAGCTTGTCCGGGGACAATTGTCCAGAGGAAGCTAACTGGTTCAAAAGATAAAGCGCTTTATCGGTTTTGTCCATGCTCTCCAACGAGAGCTTCAATTGGGCTCTTAGATCGGCCAGTTCATTTCGCAGCTCGGGAAGAACGCCCACTTCAATGACGGTAGCCGTCGACATGCTGTTTCCGATCGTGCGCGCAACGACCTTTTCCCCGGCTTGCAGAATGCCGCCCACCACGAGCCCTTTCATCCCGTTGCATTCGATATTCTGGACAGCTCGTATATTGGAATGCATGATGCTCTGCGACACGAATACGCTGGCACCCGCAACGACGTTGCCATCCTGAATGAACGAACTTTTGACGTCCTGGCCCGCCTTTACGTAACCCTTGTTATAACCGATGATTCCGCCCGATATATCAATGGATCCTTCCGCTTCCAGCTCTGCACCTTCCACAAAGCCCGTGACTCGAATGTCCCCTGCCGCCTTGATTTTGAACCCGGTCAGCACATTCCCGCGAATGACCACCGTACCGACAAAATCAATATTGCCAATGCTGTAATCCACGTCCCCGTTAATCTCATATACCGGGAACACATTGATTTTGCCTTTTTCGGTTTTGGTGAGCAGTCCGTCAAGCGCGGCGTACATCGCGCTTTTCTCGGCGTTGACTACCACGTTCTTCCCCACCTTGAAATGTGCTTCCTTTCCCGGCTTGCTCGGTATCTCTTCGCCGGTGACCGCAGTTCCAGGCACACCCTTCGTAGGCGGGACTCGGGTAGCCAACAGCTGCCCCTTCTTTACATTATTTAAACGAATCACTTCTTTGAAGTCCACTTTGCCGTCCTCGTCCTCCAGCGGCTTCAGATTCGTTTCATTCCCGAAATCAACGGTAAATTGAATTTTACCGTTCTGTCCGTGCGTCGGTTCCGTCCCCATGGCAATCGGCGTTCTGCTATATTGATATTCCTCCCCATGGTCCGCGATTCGCCGCAAGGTATCATATTGAATGCCATACCGAATCTGATGGCTTCTGAGAAACTGTTCAAGAGCCTCGACGGAGCACGAAAAATCCTTCTCCCACTTGGTAAACTGAATATAGGCGACGACCTTGTCATCCGATAGCGAAACGCTAAAGTACTGATCCAATGCATAATCTACAGACAATCCAGGAACCCCCCTTCAAAAATGGCAAGCGTCAATCGTTTTGCATCAGCAAATCCCGATCTTTATCGAGCGCGCCCCGAAGTCTCAAAATCGCTTTGGAATGAAGCTGAGATATTCGTGAAGGTGATAGCGACATCACTTCAGCTATTTCGCTGAGTGATAAATCCTCATAATATAATAAGGAAACTACGGTCCGCTCTTTCGGGGTTAATTTACCGATACCCTTCATCAGGGCTTCTCGCAGATAAAATTCATGGACCTTGTGATCCGGATTCTTCGCTTTCTCATCAACCAGGAGCGACATTCGGGTCTCAGACTCCTCCTCGCGGATCGGATCTTCCAAAGATGTCAATGTCATGACTGCCACTTCCTGCAGCATGTGCCGGAACTCCTTCTCGGTCACGTCAAGATAATCGCTCATCTCGGAATCACTGACGCTGCGTAAATACTTCTGTTCCAACTGCTGATATGCAGTTTCAATCTTCTTCGCCTTCTCACGGACAGAACGCGGTACCCAATCCCCTTGGCGCAGCGAATCCAGAATAGCACCCCGCACCCGCCAAGAGGCGTAGGTTTCGAATTGAAGCCCTCGTTTGTAATCGAACTTCTCGATGGCGTCAATCAGACCCATTACCCCATTGCTGGCCAAATCTCCCTTAGAAACGTTCTTTGGAAGACCAATGGCCAATCGGCTTGAAACATAATCAACGATGTGCAAATGATATTCGATAAGTTTCTTCTTCGCTTCATGGTCCCCATCTTCCTTCCATGCGCTCCATAAATCCGCATGGTTAAGGACGGAAGTTTTACGTTCGTCCAATTGCCTTCACCCTCCTTATTTTTCCGTAAGGTGACGAACGGCCTTGGCCAGTTCTTCAGGATCTTTCGTTGAAACCAGCTTAGGAGGATTCAGCGGTACAAAGTCTCCATTCTCTTTGCTGCTGGATTCGGCATGGATCAAATCCATCAGTTCCCGATCCTCATCAGGCGTGGATAAGTCAAGGACGGTTCCTCGGTCCTGCTCCCGCTGCGAGCCTGCGTCCCCCTTTTCGGCTGCTCGCGGCCCCGTAATGGCAGCAAACATCCAGTTCAGCAAGAACGCCAGAAGAAACCAAATCGCGCATGCAATCAGCGCCCGATACATGCTAGTCATCCACAAATTGTTACGTATGGAGAAAATAAATGTGAACACAAACCCGGCAATTCCGGTAATCAGATAAAAACGGAGTTTTCCCATCATAGCTACAATTCCTTTATGCCCTTTTGTACGCTTCGTATTGTAAACTTACCCGTTGCGCAGTCCAACTCAACGGTTCTCCCGTAATTTCCTCCGGTGTCCTCGGCAATCAGCGTAATTCCCATCTGCTCGAGTCCCGCTTTGCATGACTCCACGTTCCGTGGACCGATGCGCATCGTATCGCCCGAACCCGCAAAAGCAAACATCTGAGCCCCTCCGGCCATTTTGGCTACCATCCGCGCCGGAGACGCCCCCAAATTCCTCATCTTGTTCAGCAGGATCGGAAGAGCCGTATCAGCGTATTTCGCCAGATTCAGCTGTCCCTCCCTGGCAATCGCCGAGGATGGCAGCATGACATGCGCCATGCCACCAATCTTCGTGACCGGATCATATAACGTTAGCCCTACGCATGAGCCGAGTCCCGTTGTACGCAATATACCGTTTGGACCTGCGACGTTCAGATCCGCCATGGCTACTTTCACTATTGCTTGTTCTTCAATCATGCTCTAAAGGCACTCCCAAAGCTTCGAATATTTGAGCAAATGATTGTGGATCAGGTATAAGGAAGAATTGGCCTTCCACCTCGTTTTGCCCTTCCAGGAACGTCGTGTTGATTAAGAGGGCATCGTCTCCCATTTCTCCGAACTGCAGCAATCCATAACTTAGGATGGCACCTGCCATATCCATGGCCAAGGCCGGCACGGTGGGGGTCATGGACAGATTGGTGAAGTCAGCGAGCGACGATAAGTACGAGCCTGACAAAATATTTCCGATCTCGCATAAGGCGGACTGCTCCATCTCGGAGAATGGCTCCTCCTCCGATACTTCAATGCCCGCCAGATTCAGCAGAAGGTTCTTCCCCGCTTCCGGACTCATAATAAAGAAGAGATTCCCTGGAGCGCTTCCTTCAACCCGTAAAAATACGGCAAGAACGAGCTGTTCGCTTCCCCCGACGCTTTCGGCAATCTGTTCGAACGGCAGGAGTTGCACCTTAGGAACCGCCATATCAATAGGCTTGTTAAGCAAACGGGAGAGGGCGGTTGCCGCATTGCCCGCTCCGATGTTTCCCACTTCCTTCAAAACATCCATTTTGATTTCTTTGCCATGCTTAAACAGCTCCACCGTCTACTCCTCAAGGCCTTCCAGCTGAATGATCTCACTCTTGTTCAACACTTCGGACAAATTCAGCATGACGAGAAGGCGCTCCTCTCCTACCTTCGCGACTCCGCGAAGATATTTCGCTTTGATTCCGCCGACAACCTCAGGCGGAGAGTCAATGCTGTCCGTATTCAGATCGATCACATCACTTGCCGAATCCACGATAAAGCCAACCTGCATATCATTGACCGCTACGATAATAACCCGTGTTTGATCGGTAGCTTCAACCTCTTCCAGTCCGAATCGGCCGCGCAGATTGATCACTGGGATGACGACGCCTCGAAGGTTGATAACCCCTTTTACGAAAGCAAAGGTTTTGGGAACGCGCGTAATGGGCATCATTCTTTCGATGGTTTGAACCTTGTCCACCTCGATGCCGTATTCTTCCTCGCCAAGTCTAAAGACGATAACCTTGATTTCTTCTCCCATGAATAAGTCCTCCTTCAGAATGTGTGGCCTGCCGTGCTTGATAGCAACCCATTATTTGATAAATGCATTTGCGTCGATGATAAGAGCCACTTGTCCATCTCCAAGAATGGTTGCGCCGGATACCCCTTGTATGGCAGGCAGATATTTGCCCAGGTTTTTAATGACGATTTCACTTTGTCCGATAAAATCATCAATGGTGAGCGCAGCCAAACGATCCCCTTTGCGGATCACAACAATCTCCGTTTCCTCTTCCCGCTCCTCATCAAAATCCGGAACTTCAAACAAACGGCTAAGCGAGATCACCGGTATCATCGACTCCCGGAACTGAATCATGCGGCTTCCGTGCACATGTTTGATTTGCCCGCGCTTGATGATGCCCGTTTCAACGATGGAGGATAACGGAATCGCATATTTCTCAGATCCCATCCGGATCAGCATGGCTGCAATGATGGACAGCGTTAATGGAAGCTGAACTGAAAAATTGGTGCCTTTTCCCGGAGTGGAGTAGATCGTGACGTTACCGCCCAAGGCAACAATCTTCGATTTAACGACGTCGAGCCCTACGCCGCGGCCGGATACATCCGAAATTTTCTCGGCGGTGCTGAATCCGGGAGCGAACAGCAGCTGATTCACCTCGTCATCGGTCATGGACGCTGCTTCGGCTTCCGTGACGACGCCTTTGGCCAGCGCATTCTTCAAAATTTTATCGCGGTAGATGCCGCGCCCGTCGTCTTCAATCTCGATGAACACATTGTTGCCGCTATGGAACGCGCGCAGATGCACGGTACCGTTCTCCGGTTTACCGGCTGCTATGCGGTCGGCAACAGGTTCGACCCCATGGTCAGCCGAGTTCCGCAGCAAGTGGACCAGAGGGTCGCCGATCTCGTCGATCACCGTGCGGTCCAGCTCCGTGTCGGCCCCGGTAATAATCAAATCGATCTTCTTGTCCAATGTTTTGGCAAGGTCCCGCACCATCCTAGGAAAACGGTTGAACACCGTATCCACAGGCACCATGCGCAGCTTCAGGACGATGTTCTGCAAATCGCTGCTTACGCGGCTCATATGCTCAACCGTGTCCGTCAGCTCCTGGTTCTTGGACTCGCTGGCCAGCTGCTCCAGGCGCACCCGGTCAATCAGAAGCTCGCTGAACAGATTCATCAATACATCCAGCCGTTCAATATCAACCCGGATCGTTCTGGAAGGATTGCCTCCTCCCGCATTACGCGCAGGTGCCTTGGATTCTTTGGCAGGCATCGGAGCGCTTTTGGCTTCCGGTGAACCCCCGGCCGTCGGAACTGCCGAAGGAGCTTCGTGCTTCACCGCTTCGGCTGTAGCCGCGCTCTCCTGAACCATTTGCTGCAAGGATTCATGATCGAGCGCCACTACCGTCGCAGCTTCAATCTCTGAAACGCCCAGAATCTGGCTTTCAATATCATGCGTTTCTCTTTGCGTTATGTAATACAACGAAAATACGCGATCGAATTCGCCTTGTTCAATCTCTTGAACGTCCGGATAGGTCTTGACGATTTCACCGGATCTCTCCAGCGTTTCGAATACCATGTAGGCCCGAACCGCCTTAAGTTGGCAATCCTCTCGCAATGTCACTTGGATATATAGAACCTTATGACCTTCTGAAATGGATTGATCCAGCACGGAAAATTGAAACTCATCCAATTCGATTCCCTGAACGGTCACAGCGGCGTTATTCCCTTCGACAGATCCCCCGTTAGCCGAGGCGCCTTCTCCGCGCACAATGGACTGCAAGGAGGCTACAATGGCGGACACGTCCGCCTTTCCGTCGCCGCCTTCGGTAATATCCTGCACCATCGATTCAAGAGCGTCCAAGCTTTTGAAGAGCGTGTCAAAGATAAAATCCTGCATCTTAAGCTTTTCGTTCCGGACAAGATCCAGCACGTTTTCCATCTGGTGGGTAAGAGAAGCCAGATCTTCAAATCCCATCGTTGCCGCCATGCCTTTCAACGTATGAGCCGATCGGAAAATAATCTGTACGATCCCGATATCGTCCGGGTTGCTTTCTAATTGAAGCATGTTTTCATTTAATGATTGCAGATGATCATTTGACTCATCAATAAACATTGTCAAATATTGATTCATGTCCATTGAGAGACACCTCCTCTTCAAGTTCACTTTCCGTTATTTACAGCTTGAACCATCCTCGGTGCAATTTCGTGAAGCGGCAAAACGTGGCTTACGCATCCCAGCTCGACGGCAGATCTCGGCATCCCGTATACGACGCAGGTTTGCTCGCTCTCGGCAAAGGTGGATGTTACGCCGGCATCGAAAAGCTCCTTCATCATTCTCGCTCCATCGCTCCCCATGCCGGTCATCAGAATGGCGTGCCGCTTGACCGAGGTCAACGGCAGCAGGGATTCGAACAGCACATCCACCGACGGGCGATGGCCGTTTCGGGTCTCATCCTGGCTTATCCTGATTTGGTATGAACCGCCTTCCGAGCGATGAACCCTCATGTGGCTGCCGCCCGGGGCAATGTATGCCTTGCCCGGCTCCAATGCCATGCCGTGTTCTGCTTCCATGACCTCCAGCTGACTGAATGAATTCAGGCGCTGGGCAAGCGATTTGGTGAAATTCGGCGGCATATGCTGAACGATGACGATCGGGGCATGGAAGTCGCCGGGAATTTGCTCGAGAAAAGCTTTCAATGCTCTTGGGCCACCCGTTGAGCAGCCGACCGCCACCAAATCTTTCAGGTCCGTTGACGGCTGGGTATTTGCCTCTCTCGGCGGGCGGCTTTCGTTCTTGGGAAGCACGGCTGGCGCCGATTCCGCTTCAGGATTGCGTTCAACCCGTTTTCGCTTGTAACCGGTAAGCTCCCGTACGTCCGGGAGAGCCGCCTTCTCCCCAGCCGAGCGGGATCCCGGCACGCGAAGCGGTTCAGCCGGCTTGCCGCGCTGATCCGTTCCTTTGGCCGCCGGTCTCGTTTCTTTCACCTGCGGCTTCTTTTTCGGCGTCGCCTCAGAAGGCTTTGGCGAAAGAGGAAGCGTGATGTCCGCACTCCGCCGTCTCTGCTCTTCTTCTTCCCACAAGGCCCTCCGCTGTTTAGCCTGCATCGCCGCATTCAGCTGCTTCATCAATTCGGAACGCACCTGCTCAATATCAAGCGCATTCGTTATGGAAGGCTTTCGTATAAAATCAAATGCTCCTGCCTCAAGGGCAAGAATGGTCTCCCTCATGCCTTGTTCATTAAGGCCGGATAACATGATAACGGGACGGGGGCCCGCATCCATAATGAGCTTTAAAGCATCCAGCCCGTTCATTTCCGGCATTTCTACATCCAGCGTAATGACGTCAGGATTCAGTTCCTTTACTTTCTCAACGGCGTCAAGCCCGTTCTCGGCTGTCCCGACAACCTGGAAAGACTTGTCGCGCTCGATGAAATCGGAAAAGATTTTCCTCATAAATGCGGAATCGTCCACGACGAGCACACGAAAAGGCTTCATAGATGTCCACTCCTATTTCCATTAATCCAACCAAAGAATCATTTCGTACGTTTAAGCCATCGATGCATAAATCCTTTGATTCCCTTCGGAGTTTCCGGCTCCGCGGCAGCAGGAACGGCCATGTACCGAAGCGCGATCCGTCTGATATCGCTGGAGGCATTACACCGCGGATAAGCTGCCGTAAACGGGACCTGCCGCTTGACGGACTGGACAACATGCGTATCATCGGCAATCGAGCCGAGCAGCTTGATGTCGATGTCCAGAAAACGCCGGGCCGTCAAAATAATTTTGCCCGCCGCCTCACGAGCCTCTTCCTCGTCTCCTGCACGGTTGACGATCAGGCTGAACGGAACCTTGCTTTCCGTGCCGTGGACCACCTTGATTAACGCATAGGCATCCGTGATGGACGTCGGCTCCGGCGTCGTAACGACAAGGCATTGATCAGCGGACGTAATAAACTTCATGTTTTCCTTGGATAAGCCGGCGCCTGTATCGAAGATGATGTAGTCCATCCCGGAAGCAATGCGCTCGATCTGGGATATGAAATAATCCATCTCTTCCTCGGAAAGGGACATCATGTCCGCCAAACCCGAACCTCCGGCAATGTAAGGCAGCTTATCCGGCCCATACTGAATCACTTCTTCTATGCTCTTCTCCCGGCGAATGAGATGATACAGGCTGTACCGAGAGCTCACACCCATCAGAACGTCAATGTTTGCCATGCCGATATCGGCATCAAAGACCAGAACTCTTTTTCCCATCGATTGCAAAGTCAATGCAAAATTCAACGTGAAATTGGATTTCCCAACCCCGCCCTTGCCGCTGCTGACCGTTATGATCTTGGCGGTTCTTGCGGAGGTCGCCTTGGCGCTCTCCCCGGGCTGCTGGGCCGAAACCAACTGGCGAAGCGAGTGAGCTTGATCCGTCATGTACGACTCTCTCCCAGCAGCAGATGGCATAACCGTTCAGGGTCGGCCATCAACAGATCATCAGGCACATTTTGACCATTGGTCATATAAGACAGGCGAAGGTTGTGAGCATCGATCAGATTAAACAAGGCGCCGTAGCTTCCGGTTTCATCCATCTTCGTGAAAATGACCTTATCCAGCTCGTATTTGCTGAAATGATCCGCGATTTCGATCATGTCGCTGCTCTTGGATGTGAGGCTGAGAACAAGATAAGTTTCGCTTTGATCGGAATGGGAGAACAGGCTTTGAAGCTCGGAAACGAGCAGCTCATTCCGATAGTTCCGGCCCGCCGTATCCATTAATACCAAATCGCAGTCCTGAAGCTTCTGAAGGGCTCGCTGCATGTCGCCGGGCGACTGCACGACCTCCATCGGCACATTGAGAATGGAAGCATAAGTGCGAAGCTGTTCAACGGCGGATATCCGATACGTATCGGACGTAATGAAGCCTACCTTGCGTTGATTACGGAACAGCTGCTCTGCAGCGATCTTCGCAATCGTGGTTGTTTTGCCGACACCCGTTGGGCCAGCGACATATACGATCCGCGTCCCGGGCTGAACGCCATCGCCGATACGTCCCACAAGGAACGCCTCGGCCTGCTTGTAAATCACGTTCAGAAGCTCGGTCTCGCTCATCTGCATTTGGCTGGCTTTCCAGGCATCTTCCGCGGCCGCGAGCCACTCTTCCGCCAGCTTGGCCGATAGATCCTGCTTCAGCAGCTGATCCCGGATAACATGCAGCGGTTCGGGAAGATGCTGCGCCTCCAGATTCTGCCTGGATAATCGCGCAATCCATTCCTTCATTTCCTTAAGCTCCTCAAGGACTCTCTGTTCGGATTCGCTGATTCCCAGTCGTGAACTTAACGACTCCTCCTGCCCCCCGCGGGATGGTTTCTTTGCTTCAACAGAAGCAGCGGCTTCAAATGAATCGCTGCGTACCGCTGCCGGAGCAGCCTCTGCAGGCTGCTGCGTCTGGCTGACCTCGTCCTTTTGCCTGTCCACAATCTCCTCGGAAGCTGCCACCTGGCTAAGTAACTCTGCAAAGCGGTTATAGTCGGCCTCTTGCCGCGCATCCGCTGCATTATCCGCGTTATTCATATGAAGCGGGGAGGTTTTAGGGCCTTGCTTCGAAATTTCAGCCGTTCGCTGGTAGGCCTTGGGTACCGCCCCTGAGGGAACAGAAGGCGTAACTTTGGGCTTGACCGGGGCAGAGCCCTTGGGCTTTTCCGCCTGTTCTACCGCCGCGATCACCTCTATTTTCTTACGGGTGAACATCCCGAGGAATCCGCCTACCTTGGTTTCCTTCGTGCTCAGTATGACCGCATCCGCACCCAAATCCGTACGAATGTGCTGCATCGCCTCAGGCATCGTGTCGACGATATACCTTTTCACTCTCATAAGTTCACCACTCCGACACTTTGAATTTCGACGTTAGGCTCCAGCTCGCTATAGGACAACACCGGGATATCCTGCATGCTTCGTTCAATGACCTGCCGCAGATACATTCTTATGGCCGGCGAGGTCAGCAGTACGGGCTGCTGTCCCATCTGAATAATCCGATTGACCTGCTCGCTGAGCTTTTGAAACACGCTCTGCGTGGATGCCGGATCCATCGCGAGATAGCTTCCTTGGTCGCTCTGCTGAACGCTCTCGGCGATTTTCTTCTCCAGCTGCGGTCCGACCGTGATAACGCGCATCGCCTCTCCTTCTTGAGCATATTGCTGTGTAATCTGACGTGAGAGGGCCTGCCTTACATATTCGGTAAGGACATCGGGGTCCTTCGAATAATGCCCGTAGTCCGCAAGGGTCTCGAGAATCGTAACCATGTCCCGGATGGAGATCTTCTCGCGGAGGAGCTTGGCCAATACCTTTTGCACTTCCCCGATGGTCAGCACGGAAGGAATGAGCTCGTCCACAAGGACCGGATAGCTTTCCCGAATATTGTCTACCAGTGCCTTCGTTTCCTGGCGTCCGATCAGCTCATGGGCATGTCTCTTAATGAGTTCCGTCAGATGGGTAGCAACGACGGACGGTGGATCCACAACGGTATAGCCTGCCAGATCCGCCCGTTCCTTCATGGCTTCGTCAATCCACAGTGCAGGAAGCCCGAACGCCGGTTCCGTCGTTTCGATCCCTGTTACGGAATCGTCCTCGTATCCCGGGCTCATGGCGAGATAGTGATTTAATAATAATTCACCGCCGCCGACAGCATTCCCTTTTATTTTTATGACATATTCGTTCGGTTTTAGTTGAATATTGTCGCGAATTCGGATGACCGGCACGACAAGTCCCAGCTCAAGCGCGCATTGTCTCCGGATCATAATGATACGGTCCAATAAGTCCCCGCCCTGCTGCGCGTCTGCCAGCGGAATCAGCCCATACCCGAATTCGAATTCGATAGGATCGACCTGCAAGAGGTTGATCACGCTTTCCGGGCTTCGCACCTCTTCGATCTGCTGCTCCTCTTCCAGCTGCTCCACTTCCACCTGCTTGCGATCCAAATTGTTCTGCATCGTCCGTGCCGCGATAAATAGTATGAGTGCAATCGGCGCGGTCGTGATCAGATGAATCGGTGTGAAGATCCCCAGCAGCAGGACGGTTCCTGCAACGATGTACAACAGATGAGGATATGAGAAGAGCTGCCCCGTCAGATCCTCAGCCAGATTTCCTTCGGATGAAGCACGCGTAACAATCAGGCCCGCTGCCGTGGAAATCAGGAGAGCCGGAATCTGGCTGACCAATCCGTCCCCGATCGTCAGGATCGAGTAGGTGCTCATCGCGTCGCCGAACGACATGCCGTGAATCGAGATCCCGATAATAAATCCGCCGATCAGGTTGATGAGCATGATGACAATCGTGGCGATGGCATCACCCTTGACGAATTTACTCGCACCATCCATGGCGCCGTAAAAGTCGGCTTCCCGCTCGATCTTGCTGCGTCGCTCCCTGGCTTGCTGCTCATTGATCAGACCCGCGTTCAGATCCGCATCGATGCTCATCTGCTTGCCCGGCATCGCGTCGAGGGTAAATCTTGCCGCAACCTCGGCTACCCGTTCCGAGCCTTTGGTAATGACGATGAACTGCACGACGACGAGGATCAAGAAGACGATGAAGCCAACCGCAATTTCGCCGTTGGCAATCCATTTGCCGAACGTGGCAACAACCTCGCCTGCGTTAGCTTCCGACAGGATCAGCTTCGTTGTCGATATGTTAAGCGCTACTCGAAAGAGTGTCGTGATGAGCAATAAGGAAGGAAAAATGGAGAAATCGAGCGCTTCCTTCGTATTCATGGCGACCAGCAAAATGATGAGCGCCAGAGAGATATTGATAATCAGAAGTACATCGAGCAGCCATATCGGGATCGGAAGAATCATCATGAGTACGATGCCAATGACACCCGCAAGGACAGATAGATCTTTTATTTTCACTGCACAGACGCCTCCGGTCCCTAGTTATTTCGCTTTACCTTTTAGTTTATATACATAGGCCAGCACTTCCGCTACGGCCTGGAACAGGTCTCCCGGAATCGAATCCCCGATTTCCGACCGTTGGTACAAAGCGCGTGCCAGCGGCTTGTTTTCCATCGTTATAATTCCGTGTTCCTTTGCGATTTCCTTAATCCGCAAGGCCATGAAATCCTGGCCTTTTGCGATGATTTGCGGAGCTTCCATCGTGGACCCGTCGTATTTGATCGCCACTGCAAAGTGGGTCGGGTTCGTGATGATGACGTCGGCATTCGGAACTTCCTGCATCATCCGCTGAAGTGCCATCCGACGCTGGCGCTCCCTGATCTTTCCTTTGATCAGCGGATCGCCTTCCATTTTTTTGTACTCGTCTTTGATGTCCTGCTTGGACATCCGAATGTTTTTCTCGTAATCGTATTTCTGATACATGTAATCCAGAATGGCCAGAATGATCAGCCCGATGGCAATCTTAAAACCGAGCGACATGGTGATATCGGCCACGAAATGAAAGATGGTATCGGGTCCCATCGTCGACAAGGAGGACAAATCCTCCCTGGCAGCCCACAAGGTGCTGTACACGAGGTAACCGATAATAGTCAATTTAATGACCGATTTCAAAAACTCGACCAATGAACGCATCGAGAATATATTCTTGAACCCCTTGATGGGGTCGATTTTGCTGAACTTCATTTTCAGCGTCTCGCCGGTTAACATAAACCCGACCTGCAAATAATTAGCGACCAGCGCTATAACGAAAATCGAAATGAACAAAGGCGCGAGCAGAAGCAAGATTTGAACGCCATATTCCCCGAACAGCTGCATCACATTATCTTTTGTTACATTCATGGAGAGCCGATTAATGTATATATCGGTGAATAGTCGAACGGTGCGGTCCCTCATATAACCGCCAAAGATTAACAGGCAGAAGAAAGCCGCCAGCAAAACCGATGCACCCGATACCTCCATGCTCTTGGCAACTTGGCCCTTCTTACGCGTATCCTGGCGCTTCTTCGGTGTTGCTTTCTCCGTCTTTTCACCAGCGAACAGCTGTAAGTCGACCGGATACCGGTATGACATCCGCTTCACCTCCATCCTCCTTAAGTCGGCTCGTCGCCAAGAACGCCGAGCAGCTCACGGAGCGCTTCAAACATTTTGGCAAACAGATGATCAAACAGGGACACCAGCATCGGCATGAGCAGCATCAGCAGCACGAGCCCAACGATGATTTTGATAATGATCCCGATGACAAACACGTTGAACTGCGGAGCCGTCCTTGCCAGAAAGCCAAGCCCGACATCGGTCAGGAACAGGGCTGCCACCAGCGGAGCCGCCATTTGAATCGCCAACACAAACGAGTGCGAGAATGTCCGAACGAGAAAATCCGTTACGTTCCCCCCATGTATCTTCCCGAATACGTCACCCGTGATCGGGATCCAATCATAACTGTACATAATCGCATCAAACAAATAATGGTGACCATTCATGCTCAAGAACACCAGTAGAGCGAGATAATACTTGAAATTCCCGATTAATGGGGTGGACGTCCCCGTAAACGGGTCGATGACATTCGCCATGCTGAAACCGATCTGAATATCAATTAATGCCCCGGCGGTTTGGACGACAGCCATGATGAGGTAAGCAGTGAAACCTAGAAGCAGTCCCACCAGCACTTCCTGGACGATTAAGATGGCGTAAGACAGATCTTGCGGAACCACTTCCCCGAGCCCGAACGATAGATAGACAATCAGGGCGATAATGGCCGACAGGGCTATTTTGTAAGAAGAAGGTATACCGCGCGAAGCAAACACTGGCGATATTACAAAAAAAGATGTTATTCGACAAAAAATAAGCATGAAAACTGGTAAACTTTGCTGCAACCATTCCATGGACACTCAGCCTATCCGATATATTTGTAGAGATTGTCCAAAATACCGTGCGTAAAATCCACTAACGTTGTTAATATCCAAGGACCAAACAGCAGTAACGCTACAAGAACGATGATGATTTTTGGTACGAAAGCCAGCGTCTGTTCCTGGATTTGTGTTGTCGCTTGAAAAATACTGATGATTAGTCCCACAACCAGTGCGAGAACCAGCATCGGCGCGCTCACCTGGAGCACAATATAGACCGCTTGTCCTGCCAGACCGATAATAAATTCAGCGCTCACGGCTTAGTCCCCCTGTATTCGAATTGCTTGCCGCTTATTGCTACGGGTTAAAGCTCATCAGCATGGATTTCACTACCAGATACCAGCCGTCCACCAAAACAAAGAGCAGAATCTTGAATGGCAGTGAGATCATGACCGGCGGCAGCATCATCATCCCCATTGCCATCAGTACGCTGGCAACCACGATATCGATGACCAGAAACGGAATGAAGATCATAAAGCCCATTTGAAAACCCGTCTTCAGCTCGCTAATGGCAAATGCCGGAACTAAAACCGTTAATGGAATGTCCTCGTAGGATTCGGGTTTCTCCGCGCCGGTGTAATTCATGAACAGCAACAGGTCCTTCTCCCGTGTGTGCGCGAACATGAACTTCTTCATCGGGTCTTGAGCCTTATCCAGCGCTTCCGCTTGAGTGATCTCCCCTTTGAGGTAGGGCTGCAGCGCGACCTCGTTCATCGAGGACAACGTGGGAGCCATAACGAACAAGGTAAGGAACAGCGCCAGGCCGATCAACACTTGGTTTGGCGGTGTTTGCTGTGTTCCGAGCGAAGTACGGACAAAGCCGAGCACGATAACAATCCTTGTAAAACTTGTCATCAGCACCAGGATCGCCGGTGCAATACTAAGAATGGTAATCAGGAGTATCAAGGACAAGGAGCTTGTCCCCGGTGCATCTCCCTCATTACCGATTTGAATATCAATGTTCGGAATCGGATCCGCGAATGCCGTATGGGAAAACAATAATCCAAACATGATGAAAATCGTGATAGCGTACGAGATCTTTTTATTCATGAATCCTTATGATCCTCCCGCAGCAATTCTTCGACCTTTTCTTTCCGGTTCGGTACGCTGCGCAGCTTGGATTCGAACACTTCATGGAAAGAAGATGTATCGTCCAACTCCATTTCTTCCGGTGGTTTGTCTTTACGGAGTTTTGCCGCCAGTTTCGTTATAAAAGGCGGCAGTGCCCCATTATGTATTCCAGAATCCTGTTCAAATGCAGCTTGGATAAGCGCAACTTCAGCCGGATCAGAAATTTTGTCCACCAACCGGACGTCTTCGCCAACTCCGATCACATAGATGCTGCCCCCAATTTCGACGAGCTGAAGGGATTTGTTAGGGCCCATACCAACCGCACCCAAAGTACGAATGGAGCGGCCCTGCATCCAGCTCTGATTCTTTCTGCCTAGAAAGCGAATCAGGAACACGATCAACGCAATGATGATGGCAAGTACGATAAAGACATAAAACAACTGTAAATAATACCCGGTAGTACTACTTGAGCCCAATCTGTCAGAAGCTGCCATCATCATAAGAAGAATCCTTATACGCCAAGCGTCTTGTTGATGGCTTCAATAACTCTGTCCGATTGGAACGGTTTAACGATGAAGTCTTTCGCTCCGGCTTGGATTGCGTCAATAACCATCGCTTGCTGACCCATGGCAGAGCACATAATTACTTTGGCATTGGCATCTACTTTTTTAATCTCTTTAAGCGCTGCGATACCATCCATTTCCGGCATCGTAATATCCATCGTAATCAGATCTGGACGAAGTTCCTTAAATTTCTCGATTGCTTGTGCACCGTCCTGTGCTTCCCCCACAACCTCGAATCCGTTCTTGACCAATATGTCACGGATCATCATTCTCATAAATGCAGCATCGTCCACGATCAGAATTCGGTTAGCCATTGATAAAAATCCTCCCTAAAATGTTTGTGCTATTGTAATTTTTGAATCCGGTCCCATTGGCTTACGATATCCGTCACACGCACACCAAAGTTCTCATCGATGACAACGACCTCGCCTTTGGCAATCAGTTTATGATTGACGAGGATGTCAACAGGCTCACCGGCCAGCTTGTCCAGCTCGATAATCGAACCTTGCGACATTTCCAGGATATCCTTAATTTGCTTTTGGGTCCTCCCTAATTCTACGGTGACTTTAAGGGGAATGTCCATCAGTAAGTTCAGATTGTTTTCATCCACCTGGGTGTAAGGTGCAGATTGCAGATTAGCGAACTGCACGGGCTGTACATTCACATTGCGATTCGGCATGCCGCCATACTGTTGCGGCTGTGCTTGGTAAGGCATCTGCGGCTGACCGTATGGCATGGATTGCTGCGGGATGGGCCCGCCATGTCCTGGCATAGGCTGACCGTAGCCTTGTCCATAATCGTAGCCTTGACCCATGTCTTGGGTTTGTGCCGGATTAACCGGTGCTTGTACCGACTCCTGGGCACTGGCCGGTGCTTCCACCGCCGGAGCAGCTTCCTGCTTCGCAGGCTGCGGTTCTTCTGTCCCGTTGATGAGCATGTGAACCATATCCTTGGAGAAATGGACGGGCAGCAGCTGCATAATGGTTGAATCAATAAGTTCACCGATAATTAATCGGAAAGAAATCTTAATCAGCGTTTCATCCGGCGGCAGGTTGTTGACCCCTTCGCCGTTCGCCATGTTGAGAATGTCAATGCCTGGCGGCGATATATTGACAAACCGGTTGAAAATCGTCGACATGCTCGTTGCGGAAGACCCCATCATCTGGTTCATCGCTTCCTGAACGGCACTGATATGAATCTCATTGAGCTCCTCTTCCATGGGGTTGCCTTCCCCGCCTAACATGAGATCGGCAATGACCTGCGCGTCGCGTGTTTTAATGACCAGCGAGTTAATTCCTTCAAATCCGTCCACGTACTTAACATGTACCGCAACATGCGGCTTCGGAAATTCTTCCTCGAACTCGCTTCGTTTAATGATCGAAACTCTGGGGGTCGTGATATCCACTTTTTTGCCCAGCAAGGTGGACAGGGCGGTTGCAGCGCTGCCGAAGGTTATGTTACCGATCTCACCCAGCGCGTCCTGCTCCAGAGGTGTTAATACGTCATCGACAGTCGCCGCCGAAGGAATTGATGCTGGTGATGCCATTTCCGACTGTTTTAACAAAGCGTCGATTTCTTCCTGGGATAAATAATCTTTACTCGTCAAATTCTTCAGCTCCTTCGATGACAATTTCATCGATTTGTACAGCAACCCGGTCTTTTATCGTTCCGGGACTGCCAATAAACTTTAATTTGTCGCCGACCTTGATGGATAGTCCGTCATGCATCGGCTTGTTTAACGAAATAACGTCGCCGACGCTCAGTCCTAAGAACTCGGACACGGTAAGCTGCGAAACGCCCAGCTCGGCAACGATCGGAAGCTTGGCTTTGCTTACGCGCTGTTTAAGAGCATCCACTTCCTCCGGAACGCTCGCTTTTTTCTCCGAGATGAACCATTGATGCGCGGACAGCTTGGACATGATCGGCTCCAGCACCACATGCGGTATGCACAGGTTAATCATGCCCGTGGTATCGCCGATTTTTGTGCTAAGGGATATTAGCGCAATGGTTTCGTTCGGAGACACGATCTGCATAAATTGCGGATTCGTTTCCAAGGCTTCGAGGCGCGGGGATATATCCAACACCGTTTTCCATGCCTCTTGGAGGCTATCGAACGCCCGGCTGAATATGCGCTCCATAATAATCGTTTCGATTTCGGTCATCGAGCTGATGGAAGACGGAGCAATGCCCGTACCTCCAAGCAATCGGTCCAGCATCGCGTAGGCAATGTTGGGATGGACCTCGAGCACCATCCGACCTACGAGCGGTTCGGCTTCAAATATATTAAGAACTGTCATTTTTGGTATGGAGCGAATAAATTCATCATACGGAAGCTGTTCAACCTGCACTACGTTGATTTGCACAAAAGTACGTAACTGCGCCGAGAAGTAGGTCGTCAAATAGCGTGCAAAGTTCTCGTGAATCCGAGTCAAGCTTCGGATATGATCCTTCGAAAAACGGAGGGCCCTCTTAAAATCGTAAGAACGGATTTTCTTTTGCGTTTCCTCTTTTTTCAGTTCTTCAGCATCCATTTCCCCTGAAGAGAGAGCGGCCAATAAGGCATCGATCTCATTCTGCGATAAAACATCAACCATCTACTCACCCCCTTACAGGTCGTCCGACGAACAGTCTAGATACCTACGATCATTACTTCTGTCATTTCGATTTGAATCAAGTGACCGGACGTTAACGACTTATTGATCAGGTTTTGCAGCTTGGCAATAAACTGTTCGCGCCCTTTGGAGTCATTCAGTAATTCGGGTTTCGTGTCGGCCAGCGTTTTGATAATAATCGGTTTGATCTTGATTTCCTTGATTTTATCGAATTCTTCCTTTGCTTTTTTATCGTTAAGCTGAAAAGCAAAGGCCATCTGGGCAACAAATTCAGGATCTGCCAGATTCGTCTTGATACCGGTTATTTCCGATGTCATCTTTACGATCTCGTCGGCCGACAACTTGGATAAAGCCGCGGCATTGGCCGAAGCCTGACTTTTCCCGTTATCGCCAAGCAGCTTGTCCGACAACAGGAAGATGGCCAGGACAATCAGCGTAATCGATAACAGGATCGTAATTAACCAGGGGAGCATCTTTTTCATGAAGGTTCCTCCAATTGCTGCACTTTAATGGTGGCTTGATGAATGCCTACCTCGTGGTGGTACGCCTTAATGGAAGCGATGATTTCGTTTGCACTTTCAAGCACAATCATCCGTTTTCCATTAATCAAAGTAATGTAGGTGTCAGGAGTCTCCTCAACCATTTCTATCAACAGCGCGTTAAGCCACAACTGCGAACCATTTAACCTCGTTACCGATATCATGGATAGCCTCCTTGTTGAATCAGGGAGGGGATGGCCCCTCCCTATCCATCCTTATCGTTTCAGATTGACAACTTCTTGAAGCACTTCATCCGAAGTCGTGATAATCCGGGAGTTAGCTTGGAAGCCGCGCTGAGCGACGATCATTTCAGAGAATTCGCCTGTCAAGTCAACGTTGGACATTTCAAGCTGACCGGCAATAATCGCACCGGTTCCTTCTTCCGCGTTGTTCCCTTCAAACATGACGGCAGCCAGATCGCCGTCCGGAACTGCATTCAGGGTCACGCGATACATATTGCCTCCGATTTTTTCAAGGCCTTCCGGATTCGGAATTTTCGCAACGCCGATAATGGCTCCTTCTTCCGTCGTTCCGTCACTCATCTTCTGAATAATGGCGCCATTCTGCGCGATTGTGAAAGCCGTAACCTCTTCGTCCAGCTGGATCGGATCACCCGCCGAATCGAGAACGAGCATACCGTCCGAAGTGACCAGGTTACGCGCTACGTCGATATGAAAGTCGCCGGCACGAGTCAAGAAAGGCACTTCTTGATCCTCGCTGAGCTTCACCATGAAGAATCCGTCTCCGTCAATTCTCAGGTCCGTTGGGTTCGGAGAAATCATCGCGCTGCCTGGGGTATGCATCGTATCAATCGAACCGATCGATACACCAAGACCGACCTGCTTCGCATTTACACCACCGGATGGATCGTCAGTTCCTGGCGTAACACCTGACATCGTTTGACTTAGAACGTCTTTAAACATCACTCGCCCCGCTTTAAACCCAACCGTGTTTACGTTGGCAATGTTATTACCGATAACATCAAGCTTGGTTTGGAAACCTCTCATTCCGGAAATACCGGAATACATGGATCTTAACATCGATTTTCCTCCTTTTGTTATGGACCGCTTCTGTCGATCAGCGGCCGCCTGGCTTCCTCACGGGCCAGCCAGATTTATGAGATAATAACTGCACTATCAATTTGCGTGAATACGTTGTCCTTCATCGCCTTGCCATCCATCGCAGTGACCACGGTCCGATTCGCAATATTTACAATGAGAGCCATATCCTTCATCAGAATGAGTGATTCCTTACTCCCCTTCGCAGCAGCTTTGTCCACCGCGCTCTGGATCTGCGCAAGCTGATCACCCTTTAATTCAATCCCGCGCTGCTGAAGTCTCTTCGCCGCATGATTGCTAATTTTAAGCAGATTCTCATTTAAAAGTTCCTGGAACGTCCCGGCTGGTGGATTAGCCTGAGCTTGTCCTATCTTTCGCTCATTATGAAGAGCTGCGGGATGTATTTTTCCAGGGTATAGATGGCCTATCATCATGCGGTCACTCATGGCGCTGTCCCCCCAGGCTCTTCACCTTGTTCCACGTCTCCGGTTTCGGGCTCTCCCGAATCCGGATCGCCTGCTTCAGGTTCGGAAGGAACGGGATCCGTTGCTCCTGGATCATTCTGGGCTATAGCGTTCTCGATTTTCACGATCTGGTCAAGCGATACTTCACTTTCACCGACTTTGGCGTAATGGACGCCTTCGCGGACGATGATGGAATCCACAAGACCGCTCTTCATGACGGAATCCGAGCCATCCTCCGGTTTGAACAACCAGCTGATCTGTTTACCGATCAAACTTGAAGCAGCACCCAAAGACTGGCTCATTGCCGTCAATTGAGTATTGATATTCATTAGCTGCTCCAGTGAAGTAAACTGGGCCATTTGGGCAATAAATTCCCGGTCCTGCATCGGCTGAAGCGGATCCTGATGCCGCAATTGCGTAATCAGAATGCTTAAGAACTGGTCCTTCCCAAGCTCTTGGCCGTTTTCTTTTTTACTGCTGACGTTCCCTTTGGCATAATTGGGCCACATATTTTTCGTAGATACCGGATTTGTTGCCATCCAAGCTCACCTCCTCACTGTTAGGCTTTCGCGGTAAATGTTCCTGCTTTCAAGTTCTCATCGTCGGTTTGATGCTCGGCAATCCAATCGTTCAATTCTTCCGTCAAATTCGCGGCAAGAACGGCATCGTCGGAAGGCCTATCCTTCTCCTTCGAACGGTGCTGCGGCTGCTGCTGTCCTGATCCAGGCTGACGCCCATCCTGATAAAGATTGGCATTGGATGGTTGGCTGCTCTGCGTAACTTCAATTTTCTCGACTTGAAGTCCTTGGGCCATCAATGCGCTTCGAAGCTGTGCCATTTGCTGGTCAATCAGTTCTTTAGCATCCGTCGATCGCGTCATGAACTGTGCGATCAACTGGCCGTTCTGCATCGTTAGCTTGATGTCGACTTGGCCCAGATGCTCCGGATTCAAGGAGATTCTCGCTTCGGTAAATCCGGTTTGCTTCACGATTTCGAGCTTATTAATAATGAAGGAAGTCATTTCGTTAGAGAAATTCTCAACAGGAACCGGCGGAGCCGCAGGTTTTACCGCAACTTGGGTTCCGGAACGCAGGGCCAGCTGACCGGCAGTAACCGTTCCTTGCTCTAATTGCGAATCCCCTTCGTTTAAGGCGAATTCAGCTGCTGTGCCGTCAACCGGGGTGCTTGTGGCCAGAGCAGACCATTTAGCGTTCGCTTGCCCCGTTGTCTCAGATGAAGCCGACTGTCCTGCTGCAGTATTCGCTGCAATGTTAGGCTGTACCGCATCCGGCTGCTTTTGGCTTAGGATGTTGGCAAAACTGCCGCTTGCTTTACTTTCTCCAGTCCCCGTTCCTTGACCAAGCAAACTTTGGAAGGACTGGACAAGCTGTTTGACGGCTGCCTCCGTCTGCAGGTCCAGCTGACCTGATTTGGATAGCATCGAAGCCAGCTGGCTGATCGTGTCCTGTACCGCAAACCGAATCGTTTCCGGATGGGAAGCCAAAGGCGACATCTCATTGCCGTCCGCGTTACCTTGCGCGTGAGGAGCGGTTCCGCTTATCAAAAGGTTCGCTTGCGTCAGCCAGTTCTGCAGCTCTTGCAATAACGATGGATCCTCCTCTAACGCCTGGTCCATGGTATCTAGCTCCTGCAGCAATCCTTGTAGCAGCTCCATTAAGCCTTCAAGCGATTCGTCGGTTTCTACTGAATACTGCGCAAGCAGGGATTCCAGCTTGGCCGCGACTTCAGTTGAAGTTGTTGCAGCACCGCTGCCGCTGCCGTTCATCTGGTAAGCCAGTGTCGAATCAAAGGAAACACCCGCTGCAACTTGACCGGCTGCGCTGGTCTTTCCGCTTCCCGCGGTACTGCTGACCGAAGAAGACATACTGCTTTGTACCGTTATTGTCATCGTCTATTTCACCTCCTTTCCTGAGGATGGAGATTCATTTCAGAGCTATTTAGAGCCCATCAGGCGATTCAATATCTTAGCTGCCAGCTCCGCGTCTTTCGAAGACATCGCATTTAAAATTCGCGAACGCGTAGCATCGTCCACCGTATTTAGAATGGTCATCGTTTTCGCGGGGCTGATCTTGTACGTTTGCATCAGCAGGTCCGCGGCGTTGGCGGGCGTCATTCCGGCAAAAGTCTGATTCAACTGGCTTTTATCCAGGTTCTCGGAGGTCTTCTTCTGCGCGGCCTCCGCGGCGTTCTTCTTCAGCCTGGATTGCAAAGCGGCAATGGCCATGTCTTCGGAGGTCTCCGCGTCTTTTAGCATCATGGTTGCATCCGCCGCCGTTTTCGGATCCATCTTTTGAAGGATGGCAACCCGGTTGCTGCTCTTCATTTGGCTCAGCATTAGCACCATTTCTTCCAGCGTTAGGTTCTGCATGATCGGTGCGGCCTTGCTGGGACTCATGTCCGCATAAAGCTTGGACAGCTCACGAATTTGCTTGGTGTATGCGTCTTCCTCTTCCGCCTCGCCGTCCGTCGATGCGCTTTGCATCGATTCTATTTGGGTTTCCAGCTCTTTCACCTTGTTTTCCTGCGTTGCTTTTTGCTCCGTTACTTCGTTTAACGTTTCTTCTTTCTCGGCAAGCTGCTTCTTAAGTTCCACAATCGTCGCTTCTGCGCTTTCTTCCTGCTGCTTCGCCTCTTTGAGCTTCTGCTCTTCCGGAGTCAACACCGGGTCAGGGACCCAGTTCTTAACGACCGGAATTTTATTGGCTACTTCGAGCAGCCCATCTCGGACATCGGCTCTGAAAAATACGGCGAGCGCTCCAAGCAGAACGATCGTGAATATAGCAGGTACCAAAATCAACAATATCCGTTCAAATCCTCCGCCTGATTCTTCCTTATCAAGCGGCATGTCTTTTCGTGCCACACTCATTCCTCCCTCGCGGTCATACCCACCGGTGTTTGCAAACCTTAACGGGCTCTGATCGCAAAACGTACCGTCGCCATTTCGTCCAGCTCGTTTTGTTCCCGAAGGAGACTTTCATGCCGGAACTTTTCTTGGGATTTTTCTCTTGCCTTCAGCCACACTTTTTCGTCAAGCATTTTGTCGGACAGTACCTTTTGTTTCTTCGTTACATTGACATGGGCGATCCGTATGTCATCCCGTTTCCGTTCAATGCATTCTTCCAGGTGCTCTGCATAGACCTGAATGTTTCGGATTTCTGCGACAGGCACGCACCGCGATGCCGCTTCCTGCTGAGCGCGGTACATTTGATCCCGCATCTCATACAGCTCATTCAGACTTTTCTCTTCCGCCTGCAGCTTCCCGATAGCACTTGACAGCATCCATTCCGCCTGCGTTTTCTCGTTGCTTTTCAGATCTACGATTTTCTGGAATGCATAATGAAATTTCATCCTTCAAAGTCATCTCCTTGAAAACTCGGAAATCAAACGTTCCTGAACCTCATCCAATGTGGTCTTCTCATTCACTTTTTGTTTCGTAAAATCCCAGATTCGGCCGATGTATTCGATCGATTCATCGATGTCGGCATTCGAACCCTGTTGATAAGCTCCGATATTGATTAAATCCTCCGAGTCCTTGTAGATCGCCATCAAACGCTTTACGTTCTCGGAAGCATCGATTTGTTCCTCAGGCGAGATGTCTTTCATGACCCGGCTAATGCTGGCCAGCACGTCGATCGCCGGAAAATGGCCTTTGTTCGCGATATTCCGATTCAGGACGATGTGACCATCCAGAATCCCCCTGACCGCGTCCGCGATCGGTTCGTTCATGTCGTCGCCGTCTACCAGCACCGTGTAAAAAGCGGTGATCGAACCCGTCGGACCCGTGCCTGCGCGTTCCAGAAGCTTCGGCAGACTCGCAAATACCGACGGAGTGTAACCGCGCATCGCCGGCGGTTCCCCTACGGCAAGACCGACTTCGCGCTGCGCCATCGCATAACGGGTAACCGAATCCATCATCAGCATCACGTTCAGTCCGCGATCCCTGAAATATTCGGCGATCGTGGTGGCGATCAAGGCTCCCTTAATACGGATGAGTGCCGGTTGATCCGAGGTGGCCACGATCACGACGGACCGTTTCAACCCTTCGGGACCCAAGTCCCGCTCGATGAAATCAAGGACCTCGCGTCCCCGTTCACCGATCAAGGCAATGACATTGACATCGGCTGAGGTGTTCCGTGCGATCATTCCCATCAAGGTGCTCTTCCCGACGCCGGAGCCGGCGAATATGCCGACACGCTGACCTTTGCCGATGGAGAGCAATCCGTCAATCGCCCGGACGCCGATGCTGATCGGCTCCTGAACCCTGGGCCGATTAAGCGGGTTCTGCGGAACGTTATGGGTGGAATAATGCGGCATGCGTGCCGGGATGATGGATCCGTCGAGCGGTTGTCCCAATCCGTCCAGCACTTTGCCAAGCAGTTCCGACCCGACCTGCACGCTCAGCGGTTTGCCTGTACCCACTACATCGCAGCCCGGGCCAATGGAGTGAAGCTCGCCGAGAGGCATCAGCAGCACTTTATTGTCTCTGAAACCCACGACCTCCGCCTTGAGCGGCTTGGATTGCTTCGTGGGATAGATGTAGCATACGTCGCCGATACTGGCATCCGGCCCTTCGGACTCCACCATCAATCCGATGACCTGCGTAACCTTGCCGTTGATGCGGACGGGATCCAGATGTTTCAGATGGTCCATATACCGGGCGCTATTCAGCTTCTTCATCTTGATTTCTCCGTTCCTCGACATCAAGGGCGATCCGTACGAGTTCTTTTTTGATCTCGGCCAGCTGTGTATCGATGCGTGCATCCACGCTTCCGAAGGAAGACCGGATGACGCAGCCGAGATCCTTAACCGTGGAGTCCGGCAAAATTTGAAGCTCCGCCTGGGAGTCGATCGATAATCCGAGCTCTTCCCGCGCAGCGTATACGAATTCGAACTGATCGGGAGCTACGCAGAGAGAAATGATTCCTTTTTCCCGCTTGCGCGCCAGGTTCTTTCGTATCAGCTCCAGCGTGAATTCCGGTTCGATCGTCAGCTGACGATCCAGCACTTTCTCCGCAATGCTGCAGCTGAGCTCCACCAAAAACGGCTCCGCTTCTTGGATCAGATCTTCCTTGGCTTGGTGCGCGAGCTGAAGCAGCTCGCTCGCTTGAAGTGTCGCCTGCTCCATCAGTTCCTTCATCTCAAGCTCCGCCTTGGCAGAGCCCTCTGCATACCCTTGATTAAAACCTTCCATTTTCAGCGTTTCGGACAAATCCTCATCCTGAAGCCTTCTTTCAGTCCACCAAGCCTCAATCTGCTCCTGCGCTTCGGTCAGCAGACGCTGCGCCTCTTCCGAGGCCTCCCGGATTTGCCTTTCGGCAAACTCCTGAGCGTCCTTCAGCATTTCATGCTTCAAACGTTCGGCTTCAGCCAACGTTTGTACAGCAGCCGGCTCGGCAGTCGGAGGTGCAAGCTCCTCCACCGTTTCCTCGGTTGGCGAAGCGTAACGACGAGCAAGATCCAACTCTTTCAACACATCCATCGGTTTATAGTGGGACGATTTGATCAAGTTAGACAATGATGTCATCTCCTCCGCCGCGGGCAATAATAACCTCGCCCGCTTCTTCGAGTCTCCGGATCGTGCTTACGATCCGAGTCTGGGCTTCCTCCACGTCACGCAGCCGCACCGGTCCCATGTATTCCATTTCTTCGCGGAAGGTTTCGGCCATCCGCTTGGACATATTGCGGAAAATAACGTCCCGCACCTCTTCGCTTGCCACCTTGAGCGCAAGCTGCAGGTCCGCGTTCTCGACGTCGCGGATGATGCGCTGTATCGAACGGTTGTCCACGTTGACGATGTCTTCGAACACAAACATCCGCTTCTTGATTTCTTCCGCAAGCTCGGGATCTTGGATTTCCAGGGAGTCGAGGATCGTCCGTTCCGTTCCGCGGTCTACGCCGTTCAGAATTTGAACGATGGACTCGATGCCGCCCGCGCTGGTGTAATCCTGCGTCACCGTAGCCGACAGCTTCTGTTCCAGCACGCGCTCCACCTGAGCGATGACTTCCGGCGAAGTACTGTCCATGACGGCAACCCTGCGCGCAACTTCCGCCTGCTTCTCTTGCGGGAGCGAGGACAGGATCGCCGATGCCTGCTCGTATTGAAGATAAGACAATACGAGTGCGATGGTCTGGGCATTCTCATTCTGGATAAAGTTCAGGATTTGGCTCGGATCCGCTTTACGGGCGAAGTCAAACGGCCTTACTTGAAGCGTTGCCGTCAGCCTGTTGATCACTTCCATCGCTTTTTGCTGTCCAAGCGCCTTCTCCAAAATCTCCTTCGCATAATTGATGCCGCCCTGCGAGATGTATTCCTGGGCCAAGCAAATTTGATGGAACTCCTGAATAATGCTATCTTTCTCGACGCTGTCGACTTTGCGAACATTCGCAATCTCGAGCGTTAATTGTTCGATTTCTTCATCTCGAAGATGCTTAAATATTTGAGCAGACACTTCCGGGCCGAGTGTAATGAGCAGTATAGCCGCTTTTTGACGTCCGCTTAACATTTGGTTATTTCCCTTAGCCAATGCTTCCACCTCTATTCCTCAGCTAGCCATGTGCGAAGTAAATTCACGAATTCATCTGGCTTCTTCTTCGCCAAGGTTTCGAGCTGCTTACGAACCTGGCTTTCATTGGTTATGCTTTCGAGATTAATCGACGGGAACTCCGTAACGGGCGGAAGCTGAATATCCTCTTCAAGCTCCTCCTGCTGCTGTCTGCGTCTGCGGATGAAGAAATAGGTTCCTCCCGCAATCAAGGCCAACGCAGCGATACCGATTCCCCATAATACAGGCTGTGAAAATACGGATTTCGGATTTTCATCCGCATTTACATTAAATACCTGCGAAATAACCGAAACTTTTTTGGACAAATCAGCGTCTGTATAAGTAGAGTCTGAATCCGAAAGCGATGCTCTTACAATATTGACCAGGATGTTCTGAATAGCCGTTCTTGTGGCATCATCCAAAGTTGGTTGCCCGGCAGGTGGTTCAACCGAGACATTAATGGTTAAATCTTTAACAGTATATGGACTTGCAATGATATCCTTCGTAATCCGGTTAACCTCATAGTTAACGGTTTTGGAGAGCTCTTCCGAATTCGTTTGTCCGCTTCCAGAATCGCTTGGATATCCCGGAACGGCCTCTTCGCCTACGCCGGCCACGCCGCCTGTAGGACTGCCGGTCCCCGAATAGTTCTTCTGGATCTCCTGAACGCTGAGCTCAATCCCCTTCATTTCTTCTTCATCCACAGGGGTTACGATGTTTTCCTTGCTTTGCACCTGATCAAAGTTCAGTTTGGAAGCTACAAGAACATTGACTTTATTAGAACCCATGTACTGCGAGAGGAATTGCTGGACATTTTGCCTTACGTCGTTTTCGAATTTTTTCTGAAGCGCGAAATTTTCTTCGACCTTGCCGATCAATCCGCCTTGACCGCCTTTAGCTGTTGCGAGCAGCTCGACTTCGTCATTGGTGATTGTAATGTTCTCTATCGGCAAATTGGGAATGGCCGTTTTCACGAGGTTGTAGTACCCGTCAATGACTTCCTGATTAGGACGATAGCCCGGTTTGAACTGCACAACCACGGAAGCGCTGGCCTGATCTTCGTTTCCGTTTTTCGCGAACACACTTTCTTTTGGCAGGTTCAATAATACCGTTGCGTCCTGAACGCCCTGCATCTTCTCCAGCAGCCGTTCAACTTCGCCATTCAGTGCATTTACATATTTCACTTCGAATTCGTTATCCGTCATCCCGATGGCCGACGCGTTCTTTTCGAAGGTTTCGAATCCGATCGTGCCATTCTGCACCAGTCCCTGTGATCCTACATCGATCTGGACTTTAGCTGCGCTTGTGCTCGGAACCAGAATGCTTCTGCCGTCCTCGCTCAGCTTGTAGGAAATCCCCTGAGTCTCCAGGTGGCTGATGATGCCTGCGGCGTCGCTGGAATTCAGATCCCGGAATGCTACCTCATACTTCGTCTTAGAGAACTGCATCGTTAGCACGACAAGAGCAATTAGAACAAATGCTACGGTAGCGATTAACATTATTTTTTGTTTGTTGCTGAATTGGTTCCAATACTGGGTCATTCTCTCCCGATATTGGGTAATTCTCTCGTTCACATTGTCACCCCATCCGAAACTTTGCTAGAAACATTTAGATTTGCGTGCGCATGATCTCTTGATAGGCTTCTACCACTTTGTTTCGGACCTGCGTCGTGAGCTGAATGCTCAACAGAGCCTGTTGGGCGGATATCATCGCCTGATCTACGTTTACTTGTCCAATCATTAGTTTATCGCTCATTACGTGCGCGTTCTGTTCCTGCGCGGCCACAGAGTTCAGTGCTTCATTCAGGTAAGAGCCAAAATCCCGGATTGATTCGGAAGGAGTCGCACCATTTTTCACTTGCTCCTGCATTTGCAGCGGCTGTACACCCTGAACACTGAACATTGCATTCTGAATCATCTCTCTCTCCTCCTACTATGCTGGTCTATGTATAATATCCTCGTATTATCTTCCAATCTCCAAAGCCTTCATGATCATCGCTTTCGAAGCGTTTATCGCCGTAACGTTAGCCTCGTAAGAACGGGTAGCTGCGAGCATATCCACCATTTCCTTCGTAATATCGACGTTAGGCATAAAGACATAGCCTTCCGCATTCGCATCCGGATGTGTGGGGTTATATACCTGCTTCAACGGGGATTGATCTTCCCGCACCTGCGCAACCTTAACCCCTTGCCCTGCATTCTGACCGTTCATCTGGGCTCTGAGAAGCCCTTCGAAGGATTCCTGCTGCGGCTGAAACACAACCGTCTTTCGGCGATACGGAACGGCTTGTCCATTCTCGATTCGCGCGCGCGTGGTTTCCGCATTGGCTATGTTGGAGGAGATGACATCCATTCGAAGCCGTTGTGCCGTAAGAGCTGATGCATTAATTCCGAAGCTATTGCTAATATTCATGAATCCCTATCTCCCTTCAATAGCTGTACGCATCATTCGAATCTGCTCATTTACAGCTTGTACGTACGAATTATAACGAAGCTGATTCTCTGCAAGCAGCGACATTTCTCTGTCTGCATCGACATTATTCTGGTTGTTATTCATGGAGCTGCTGCCGTCCTTTATGACCGAGGCATCCGGGATTGACCCGGTTGGACCGATGACAAAATGCCTGGGATCCGTTCTTCTGCCCTGAAGCGACAACTGGGCTCCATCCATTTCTTTCTTCAGAAGACTCTCAAAGGATACTTCGGATCTCTTAAAATGAGGTGTATCCACGTTCGCGATATTGTTTGCAATCACGTTGTTCCTGAGATTCGCTGCATCCAAACCGCTTTGAAGCCGTTGAAAAGAACTATTATTCAACAGATTCACTAGCTCATTCCTCCTGACTGGATTTGCCGAAAGGTATTCCACTCTTCCTAGCTAAACCCTCTTTTTTCGACAAATAATATAATCCGTACGAACTAACCTAGGTCTTAAGTAGAAAAAGACAACATGATGTCACATAAACTAAGTTTCTTAAAGATTGGGACTTTTTACAATAAGAAAAAAGCCCTATCTTTTACCAAAAAGAAGGGCTTTGTGTTCATTTTTATCCGATTTTTTTCTATATTATTGCAAATCGTACCACTAAATCTGTAAATTTTAAGTGAATTTACCCGCTAGGTAGGTCCTGTTCCTATCCTGAATATTCACAAAAAATTGCGAAATCCGTCCCGATCCCTTCCAACATGCGAAAACGCTTCGACATCCAGCAAGAAAGACCGGGATGAATATCGACAATTATCTCCTTTTTGCATACCCGGCAGATAGACCTATACGAATGCAACTACAGAATATACTGGCTCAGGTCCCGATCCTGGGCGATGCCGGCAAGTTTCTCCCGGACATACTGCGGGGTGATCACCATCCGGTCCAGCGTCAATTCAGGGGCTTCAAACGACAGATCCTCCAGCAGCTTCTCCAATATCGTATGGAGCCTCCGTGCGCCGATATTCTCCGTGTTCTGATTCACCGAAGCCGCGATTTGGGCAATCTCCCGGATCGCTTCCGGCGAAAACTCGATTTCCAGGTCTTCGGTACGAAGCAGATTGACGTATTGTTTGGTCAATGCGTTTTTCGGCTCGGTTAAAATGGACACAAAATCATCGAGCGACAAACTGTTCAGCTCCACCCGAATCGGAAAACGCCCCTGAAGCTCGGGAATCAAATCCGACGGCTTCGCGATATGGAATGCGCCAGCAGCGATAAACAGGACAAAGTCCGTTTTTACCGGCCCGTATTTCGTCATGATCGTGGAGCCTTCCACGATAGGCAGAATATCGCGCTGCACGCCTTCCCTGGATACATCAGGACCCGATTGACGGCCCTGGCTGGCAACCTTGTCGATTTCGTCGATGAAAATAATCCCGGATTGCTCGGCCCGGCGTATGGACTCCTGGATGACATCATCCATATCAATGAGCTTGCCTGCTTCTTCCTGCGTAAGCACTTTTCTGGCTTCCTTGACGGACAGCTTGCGGCGCTTCGTACGCTTCGGCATCAAGTTGCCGAACATCTCCTGCATATTCATGCCCATCTGATCGTTGCCCTGTCCGGCAAACATGTCGAACATATTCGGTGCAGCATCCTCGACATCAATCTCAATCGTTTCGTCTTCAAGCTTGCCGGACAGCAGGTTAAAGCGCACCTGTCTCCGCTTCTCTTTAAGACTAACGTCCTTATCGTCCGCAACTTCCTCATCAGCCTGGGTTTCGTTGTTTCCACCGCCAAATAGCATCTCAAAGGGATTACGCTGGCTCTTCTGGCCTTTGGTTGAAGGCGCCAACAGCTGAACGATCCGCTCGTTCGCCATTTCCTCGGCTTTGTCCTTAACTTTCTCCGTACGTTCCAGCTTCACCATCCGGATCGCGGTTTCCACCAGATCCCGTACCATGGACTCCACATCACGGCCGACATAACCAACCTCGGTAAACTTCGTCGCCTCGACCTTGACGAACGGTGCATGGACCAGCTTGGCAAGCCTTCTCGCAATTTCCGTTTTGCCGACACCGGTTGGACCGATCATCAGAATGTTCTTAGGTACGATTTCGTCCCGCTCGTCATCGGTCAGCAGACTCCGGCGATAACGGTTCCGAAGTGCGACAGCGACCGATTTTTTAGCGTCCTTCTGGCCTACGATGTATTTATCCAGCTCGGATACAATTTGTCTAGGCGTCATCGATTCTTTACTCATCGCGAATACCTCCACCCCTGATATGGCTATATGTTGCTGCATGGCCCTCTTACAGCTCTTCAACAATAATGTTGCTGTTGGTGTAGACACACACCTCAGAAGCGATCTGAAGGGCTTCTCTGGCGATGTCTTTTGCTTCCATATGCCCTGCATGGCGCTTAAGCGCACGTCCGGCAGACAAGGCAAAATTGCCGCCTGACCCAATGGCCAGCACATCATCATCAGGCTCGATGATTTCGCCGCCCCCGGAAATCAGCAGCATCCCCGTTTTGTCCATAACAATCATCAAGGCTTCAAGTTTGCGGAGCACCCGGTCTTGACGCCAGTCCTTCGCAAGCTCGACAGCGGCCCGCTGCAGGTTTCCATGGTGCTCCTCCAGCTTGCCTTCGAATTTCTCAAACAACGTGATCGCATCCGCCACAGAACCGGCAAAACCGGCGACAACTTGTCCCCGGTAAAGACGGCGCACTTTCTTGGCGGTCTGCTTCATGACTACACTCTCACCGAATGTGACTTGGCCATCGCCGGCTATAGCTGCCGTGCCATTGTGCCGCACTGCGCAAATCGTCGTGGCGTGAAAAGTCATTTCCATGATGGCAAGACCTCCCTAAGAAAATAAGATTAGATTGTATTTAGTTCATGCTCGCTAATAAATACGCGTACCCCGTCAAGAGCACGGTTCGCAAGTGCTTCGTTCTTTTCCTTTTTGTTGCGTATCCGCTTCTCTAGACCCGGAAGAAGGCCGAAGTTCGCGTTCATCGGCTGGAAATTATCAGGATCCGCATGGGTTATGTAATAAGCCATGCTCCCGATGGTCGATTCCTGAGGGAATACGATCCCCTCACGCCCCTGGGCCGCCCTTGCCGCATTAATGCCAGCAATCAATCCGGACGCCGCCGATTCAACATACCCTTCGACGCCGGTCATTTGTCCTGCCAGGTACAAATTCGGGCGTGTTTTCACCTGATAGGTTTGTTCCAGCAATTTCGGCGAATTGACAAACGTATTGCGGTGCATGACGCCGTATCGCACGATTTCGGCGTTCTCGAGTCCCGGTATCATGGAAATGATACGCTTCTGTTCGCCCCACTTCAAATGGGTCTGGAAGCCGACAAGGTTGTAGAGGGTACCTGCCGCATTATCCTGACGGAGCTGGACCACGGCGTAAGGCAGTTTGCCCGTATGCGGGTTCACCAATCCCACTGGCTTCATCGGGCCGAACAAGGCGGTTTGTTTCCCGCGCTTCATCATAACCTCGATCGGCATGCAGCCCTCGAAATAAATCTCCTTCTCAAACTCTTTCAATTGCGCGACTTCAGCATGAATTAGAGCGTCATAGAAGGCGTCGAACTCTTCTTCCGTCATAGGACAATTCAGATAGGCAGCTTCGCCTTTATCATATCGGGATGCCAGATAGACCTTGCTCATATCGATGGAATCCTTCTCCACGATCGGAGCAGCCGCATCGTAAAAATAGAAATAGTCCTCGCCCATCAGCTCGCGGATTTGCGACGACAATGCCGGCGAAGTCAGCGGTCCCGTAGCAATAACAACGATGCCTTCTTCAGGTATATGCTGAATTTCTTCATTTACGACCTCGATTAACGGATGCTGATGCAAGGTTTCCGTAATTTCGCCGGAGAAGCCGTCGCGGTCGACGGCCAATGCGCCGCCAGCCGGGACGGAATTGCGGTCAGCCGATCCGATGACGAGGGAATTCAGCATCCGCATCTCTTCCTTCAATACGCCGACCGCATTGGTCAATCCGTTCGCCCGAAGCGAATTACTGCATACAAGCTCGGCGAACTTGTCCGTATGATGAGCCGGCGTCTTTACGACCGGCCGCATCTCGTATAGTGTAACGGGTACGCCGCGGCTGGCGATCTGCCAGGCAGCTTCACTGCCTGCAAGTCCTGCCCCGATAACCGTAACCCTCTGTGAATCTGTCAACGTCATTACCCCCTGTATGCCTTACAAATCTGCTGCTTCGTCCTGTTCCTCAACCATTTCGGAATAATCGCAAGAGGTACACTGAAGCTTGATGCCTTGCTTGCTTTTCTTCTCTACCATTAAACTGCTGCAATTCGGACACGGCTTCGTTGACGGTTTATCCCATGATACAAAGTCGCATTCGGGATACCGGTCACAGCCAAAGAAGACGCGCCCCTTCTTGCTCCGGCGTTCCACGACGTGGCCTTCCTTGCATTTCGGGCAAGATACGCCGATGTCCTTCACGATCGGCTTGGTATTCCGGCAATCCGGGAACCCTGAGCAGGCAAGAAACTTGCCGAAACGGCCCAGCTTATAGACCATGGGTTTGCCGCATTTTTCGCAGATCTCATCGGAAACCTCATCTTCGATTTCGATTTCCTTCATTTCTTCCTCTGCTACTTCGAGCCGCTTCTCAAAGGACTCATAGAACTCTGCCAATACCTTGACCCAGTCCTCGGAGCCTTCCTCCACATGGTCGAGATCCTCTTCCATGTTCGCCGTAAACTCCACATTGAGGATTTCGGGGAAGAACTGCTCCATCTGTTCGATGACAAGCTCGCCGAGCTCGGTTGGCATGAATTTTTTCTCTTCGATGGCAACATAGCCTCTCTTCTGGATCGTCTCCAGCGTCGGCGCATACGTACTTGGACGCCCTATGCCGAGCTCCTCCAGCGTTCGGACAAGCCGCGCTTCCGTATAACGCGGAGGCGGCTGCGTGAAGTGCTGCTTCGGCTCAATGTCCTGCTTCTCCAAAATGTCTCCGGAATGAAGCTCCGGCAGGTATTTGTCTTCCTCTGTCGTTCCGTCGTCATTGCCTTCAACGTAGACCTTCATGAATCCAGGGAAACGGACCTTCGAACCGGTCGCCCGGAAGACCGTATTCCCGGCAGTGATGTCCACCGAAAGCGTATCCAGTACTGCAGAAGACATCTGGCTTGCCACAAAGCGTTCCCAGATCAGTTTGTACAACCGAAGCTGGTCGCGGCTCATAAACGGCTTCATGGATTCCGGATCGCGCAGCACGGACGTTGGACGAATCGCTTCGTGCGCATCCTGGGCGTTGGCTGCTTTTTTCGAATATTGTCTCGGACTCTCCGGCACGAACGGATCACCGTACTTCTCGGTGATGTAATCCTTCGCTTCCTCTTGAGCCGTACCTGAGATCCGCGTGGAATCCGTACGCATGTAAGTAATCAAACCGACGGTGCCTTCCTTGCCTAACTCAACACCCTCGTACAGCTGCTGGGCAACCGACATGGTCTTGGCGGCACGGAAACCGAGTTTACGCGCAGCCTCCTGCTGCAAGGAACTCGTCGTAAACGGCGGCGACGGGTGGCGCTGACGCTCACGCTCTTTCACTTCGCCGACCTGGAAGGAAGCATCCCGAATCGCCTCGAGAATTTCATTCACATCCTGCTCATTGGTCAGTTCCTTCTTCGCGCCGTTTAGCTGCGTGAATTTGGCTTCGAATGCGGAGCCTTTAATCGCCAGCTTGGCCGTTATGGTCCAATATTCTTCCGGAACGAAAGCGCTTATCTCATTCTCGCGGTCGAGAATGATTTTGACGGCTACCGATTGAACCCGGCCGGCCGAAAGACCCTTCTTCACTTTCTTCCATAGAATAGGACTGATCTTATAACCAACCAATCGGTCCAAAATACGTCTGGCCTGCTGTGCATTAACCAGATCCATGTTAATTTTGCGCGGCGTTTTGAAGGCATCCTTCACGGCCGTTTTCGTTATTTCATTAAATACAACCCGCAGGCTTTGAGTATCATCCAGCTCCAACGCATGCGCAAGATGCCATGCAATGGCTTCCCCTTCGCGATCGGGGTCAGCTGCGAGGTACACTTTTTTCACCTTTTTGCTAGCATCCTTAAGTTCCTTTAAGACAGAACCTTTTCCGCGGATCGTAATGTATTTCGGATTGAAGTCGTTTTCCACCTCAACCCCGATCTGGCTCTTCGGCAAATCGCGAACATGACCCATCGAAGCCTTCACGATATACTTGCTGCCGAGATATTTGCCAATCGTTTTCGCCTTGGCAGGCGACTCTACGATGACGAGTGAATCCGCCACAGGTTCATCCTCCTCTCCAACATTCAAACTTTCCCATTATATGATTTTATATATAGCACCGGGTAATTGGGTAATCTGCTTTTTTATGATTAAAGATAACAGAACTGAATGCAAATGTCCAAAATCCCACCGGGTACGCTCGATCATTTCATCCAGCGACCCGGGACCCTGTTCGAGCATATGGTATATTTGTCGTTCGTCATTTGTCAACCCGGCTAGTTCATCCGGACGCTCCTGACGAGGGGCCCGCCGCTCCTTATTGTATGTATCCGAGACCCCTTTTGGCAACCAGGAATCATATTCTTCTATTATATCCCCGGCTTCTGTGACCATCTTGGCCCCTTGCTTGATCAAATCCAAGGTCCCTCTGCTCTTGGGTGAAGTGAGCGGTCCCGGAACGGAAAACACGTCCCTTCCCGCTTCCAGGGCCAAATCCGCCGTAATCAACGACCCGCTGCGGGCATCCGCTTCCACCACCACGGTTCCCAGCGTCAGCCCGGCAATGATCCGGTTTCGCTGCGGGAAGAATCCCGGCAGCGCCTTGGTACCCGGCGGGTATTCGGAAATAATAAGCCCTTTAGCCGCGATCTCTTCATAAAGAGATCGGTTCTCCGGCGGATAAATGACATCGATGCCGGCTCCGAGAACGGCCATCGTCGGCCCGCCGCTTCGCAAAGCGGTTTCGTGCACGACGCTGTCAATGCCTCTGGCCATGCCGCTGACAACCGTAAGCCCTGCTCGGGTCAACGCCTCCGACAGCATCGTTGCAACCTTACGCCCGTAGCCGGTAGGCATTCTTGTACCGACCATTGCGATCCCCGGCGTGGACAGCAAATGAGGATCCCCGATGCAATACAGAACCCAGGGCGCTTGCGGCGACGATTTCAACATGTCCGGGTAGACAGCATCAAGGGCTGTTATAATACGTATTTTTGTGCGGTTTGTCAAATTCCATACCTTGTCTTCCTCTTGTCGAAGCTCGACCTCCTCGTCATTCGACAGTTCGACACGCTTTCTTTCGACGGCGATAGGGAATTCTTTAGCCAGTTTGTTTGCTTTTTCGACAGGCAGACCGCACGTTCTCCAATCCTGCGCATCGTAGGACAGCAAGCCTTCATGCAGCTCGCCGTTCGATATCATTCGGTTTATGGTCTTCCATCCGATGCCTTCGCTTTCATGCAACGCAATCAGCAGTAATCTGTCCAGCCTCATCACGGGACCTCCTTAAAATATAAAATCATAACCAAAAAAGCAACCTTTTATTTCCTAATCAGGAAATAAAAGGTTGCTTACCTTAAGTTATAACGTTAATCTAGCCTATTAATGGATAGGTTTAAGCCTTAGTGCGTTGTGCAGGATTCCAAAAGGCCCTTCTCTTCCAGCACGCTAACCAAGGTCGAGCCCATTTCGGCAGGCGTAGGAGCCACTTTGATACCGCATGCTTCAAGCACAGCGATTTTTTCCTTGGCTGTTCCTTTACCGCCGGAAATGATCGCGCCTGCGTGGCCCATGCGTTTTCCTGGAGGCGCTGTTGCGCCGCCAATGAAGCCTACCACCGGCTTGGTCATGTTCGCTTTGATCCATTCAGCCGCTTCTTCCTCAGCGGTTCCGCCGATCTCGCCGATCATGATCACCGCTTTGGTATTCGGATCTTCGTTGAACAGTCTCAGCACATCGATAAACTCCGTCCCTTTGACAGGGTCCCCGCCGATTCCTACGGCGGAGGATTGCCCGATGCCACGGGCTGTCAGCTGATGAACAGCTTCATAAGTCAAAGTACCACTACGGGAAACAACGCCGACATGACCCGGCGTGTGGATGTAGCCCGGCATGATGCCGATTTTACATTCACCCGGCGTGATGACACCCGGACAGTTAGGTCCGATCAAGCGAGTCTTCTTGCCTTCCATATAACGGGATACCTTTACCATGTCGAGCACCGGAATGCCTTCCGTGATGCAGATCACCAGATCCATCTCGGCATCGACGGCTTCCAGAATGGAGTCGGCCGCAAAAGCAGGCGGTACATAAATGACGCTTGCGGTTGCGCCTGTTTTGGCTTTGGCTTCCTCAACGGTGTTGTAAACCGGCAGTTTGACGGTTTCGCCGTTCTCCAGCGTGATTTCAACTTCGGTTCCGCCTTTGCCGGGCGAAGTTCCGCCGACCATCTGCGTACCGTAATCCAAGGCGCCTTTTGCATGGAACAGGGCTGTTTTACCTGTAATCCCTTGCGTGATAACTTTTGTATTTTTATCGATCAAAATACTCACGATTGATTCACATCCCCTATTGTTATTTGAAAATGAAAGCAACCGCACGGCAGGGCTAAGAAGCCCATCGTGCCATGCCCCTTCAGGAATGAAATATTACTGAACGAGGGAGACGATCTTCTGTGCTCCGTCGGCCATGGAATCAGCAGGCACGATATTAAGACCGGACTCAGCCAAAATCTGCTTGCCGAGGTCTACGTTCGTTCCTTCCAAGCGTACAACAAGCGGACGAGTCAGTCCCAGCTGTTTCGCTGCTTCGACAACACCGGTAGCAATAACGTCGCAACGCATAATGCCGCCGAAAATGTTGACAAAGATTCCTTTTACTTGAGGATCGGACAAAATAATCTTGAAGGCTTCCGTTACCTTCTCCGTTGTTGCGCCGCCCCCAACATCAAGGAAGTTGGCAGGGTCTCCGCCATAATACTTGATAATGTCCATCGTAGCCATGGCAAGACCTGCGCCGTTAACCATGCAGCCGATGTTGCCGTCGAGAGCTATGTAACTCAAGTCGTACTTGGACGCTTCGATTTCCTTCTCGTCTTCCTCATCCAGATCGCGCAGTTCCAAGATGTCCTTATGACGGAACAACGCATTGGAATCGAAATTGAGTTTGGCATCGAGAGCCATGACGTTTCCGTCACCGGTTACGACAAGCGGATTGATTTCAGCGATAGAGCAATCCTTCTCTACGAATGCCTTATACAAGGCCAGCATGAACTGAACGGCTTTACCTACCAGTTCATTCGGAATATTAATGGAATACGCTAATTTCCGCGCTTGGAATGTTTGAAGTCCGATCGCCGGATCCACGACTTCTTTGAAAATTTTCTCAGGAGTTGCTGCTGCAACCTCTTCGATTTCGGTACCGCCTTCCTCGGACGCCATCATGACGACACGGCCGGTAGCGCGGTCAACGACCACACCGATATAGTACTCTTTGCGAATATCGCAGCCCTCTTCAATGAGGAGACGCTTGACTTCCTTGCCTTCCGGACCCGTTTGGTGAGTCACCAACACCTTGCCCAGAATTTCTTCGGCATAAGCACGAACCTCATCCAGGTTCTTCGCCACTTTAACGCCGCCGGCTTTACCGCGGCCGCCTGCGTGGATCTGCGCTTTGACAACGGTTACGGGACTGCCCAAAGATTGCGCAGCTTCAACTGCTTCTTCCACCGTAAACGCTACCTTGCCGTTCGGAACAGCTACTCCATATTGCTTCAGTACTTGTTTTCCTTGATATTCATGGATATTCATTCTCGAATCCTCCTATCAACATGACTGGAACAAGGCAGGCTGACACGGAACCAATCTATGAAAGTTGGCACTGTCAACCTTTATATATTAAACCCAAGCTATTGTAACATGTTTTTAAAACGCTTACCTTAAAAAGTTCACCGTTTATCCACTCGATTTGGCATGGGTATGATTCCTTCCAGATATAAATTGGAAATATATGTATAATTAATTGTTTTTTCGAACGTAATGTATCAAACCTATGATGCCTAACACCACAATAGCAATGCCAAGCAATCCTGCTGCAAGCATAATTAAGATATTTTCCCATAATATCGTCATTTCGATTCCCTCTCCATTCCTCCTAGAATTAGTGCATCCATTACTATTATACCATTAAATCCCTTTTTGGTAAGATCAAACAGTGACGGATTATAAAACTCTTTATCCTTTCTGTGCGATCCGGTAGAATGATTTGGAAAGAGAAAGCGTGTTCATAAGGAGATTCAGCATGAAATGGTTGAAATCGTTTTTTCCGCTTCATTCATTATTCGTCAAAATGTTGGTCTATTTTCTCGTCGTGATTATCCTGCTCTCCTCCTACAACCTATGGTCGATGACCTTCTATTCCCGCAATGTGAACAATGAGATCGTTAAATATAATCTGACCCTCATTCGAAACACCGTCGACAATTTCGAGAAGCAATATTCCACCTGGAAAAGCCTCCTCCTCAACCTTCAGCATTACGAATTCGTCGGCAATATCAGCAGGCAGGCCGATGCCGGCGGAAAGAAAGGAATCGATTATCTGCAGGTTGAAATGGTGACGGATCAGATTCGGACCCTGGTAAGCCAGCCATACTATCACTTGAATAATGTCATGATCTACTACCGGAATCATGCCTTCCTGCTTGAACGGGACGGCATCGTTAACGATGACCGCATGTTCAAACATTACTACATAAGCAATTCCTACCCGTACGAGTTCTGGAAAAAGACAGAGCGCGCGAATGGGTTTATGCAAATGCTTCCCAGCAGCGCCTTCTCCATCGGGACCGAGAAGAGCGAGGTGCAGCTGCTGCCGTTAGTCACGGATGTGCAAGGAAGCCCCTGGCAAATCATGGCTTTCGTAAACATGAAAAGCTGGTACGAATCCTATAAAGGAATGGCTGGTTCCCGTTTCGTGCTGCTGGACCCAAAGGGAACAAAACTGTATGAATCCTCGCCGGACGCCGCTTCCCAGCCGCTGCCGGAATGGGACGGCCAATCGGATTGGATCATGGAGAAGGGATCGTACTATTTTTTCGAAAAAGGGGCACGCTCCGGTCTTACCTATATCTCCATCATTCCGCACAACGAACTTAATCAAAGCATCAGCCGCATGAACTGGATTGCCGTGCTGTTATTTGCCGCCACCCTGCTAATAGGCACGTTGGCATCGTGGGTCTTCTCTCGCAATATCAACCAACCGCTGAAGAGAATAGTGACGGGTTTGGGGCAAACCGAAATGGAGCTGTATCAAGGAAGCATCGCCGAATTCAGCGCCATTTCCAACCATCTGAAGGGATTGCAGCACGAGCGCAAGATGATCAAGGAATGGATGGACCAAACCAAACCGCTCTTAACCAGCTATCATTATTTGGCGCAGTTTAAGAACATTGCCATCGATACCGCCGCTTCCAAAGAACTTTGGGTCGGCGAAGGGGCATTCATGGTCATCGTCTATCAATTGAGATATCGTCATAACCCGACTCTAGAGCTTGATGCCTTGATGACACGGGCTACCGGCAAAATCAAGGACATCATCACGCTGCAGATCCAAGAGGCGTTTCCCTTATCGCACACCCTTCAGATGGAGGGCAAACAAATCTTATCAATCGTGTACACGCAGGAAAAATCAGACACGCTGCAGCAGAGCCTCAGCCAGCTGAAACGGATATTTGATCACGATCAAAGCACCTATCTCGTGAATATCGCGGTTTCATCCGTCTTCCAGCAAACCTCGGAGTTCGATCAAGCCTATGCGGAAGCCATGTCGCTCCTGCTTCAAGCCAGGCCGCTTGAAGAAACCCAGATTATCTGGGAGAAGGAACTCCGCGGCGAAGTAACGGGCTTCACCGCCGAGCAGGAACACGAGTTTTACGTGAATTTGCAGGCAGGCAACGAGAGCAGCTGCCAAATGCTGATCGATCGGGCATTGGAACGGTTGCAGCGCCAGGAGGCTACGGCGGATCAACTGAGCCATTTTGCCAAATCGGTCTCGGTCCGCATGAGAAGAACCGTCGAACTGCTGAAGATCAATACCGACGTACTACCGAATGATGCCGATATGCTTGCATACAGCGTAACTCCCGACCAATACCGGGAAGTCCTTCTGGGCGAGCTCTCCCATGCAACCCAAGCGATCCGCCGGAAACGGGAGGAGCATTACGATATCATCCAATATGTCATTCAGTACCTGGAGTCCCATTACAACGAAGAAATATCGCTCGAGCAGCTTGCTTATAAACTCAATATGTCACCCACCTATCTGTCCGGGTATATTAAAGAGAAGACGGGGAGCAACTTCAGCGACCAATTGAATGCCATCCGGATAACAAAAGCAAAAGAGCTTCTGGAGACGACGAACATGCCGATTCAGGAAGTAGGCAACCGGATCGGCTACCGCAACGTCACTTCCTTTATCCGCATGTTCAAAAAAATAACCGGCCAAACACCAGGCGATTACCGGAAAACCAACTGGATCCGGTAAGGCAGGTGAGCGGCCGGCCGCTTAACCTTTGACGGAGCCGATCAGAGCTCCTTTTACGAAATATTTCTGGATAAACGGGTACACCAGCAGGATCGGCACGGTGGACACCATGATAGTAGCGAACTTCAGACCATCCTCCACCACCACGATATCGCCTACAACAGGCCCATCCGTTCCCGTCAATTGGCCCGACAGCACGATGTTTCTTAATATCACCTGCAGCGGCTGCATATCGGCATCCCGCAAATACAGGAGCGGACCCATGAAGTTATTCCACATCCCTACCGCATAATACAATCCGATGGTGGCAAGCACCGGCTTGGAGAGCGGAAGCACAATCCGAAAGAAAATTCCGATCTCGGACAGACCGTCGATTTTGCCGGATTCCTCAAGCTCTTGAGGCATCCCCATGAAGAAAGTCCGCATGATCAGCAGATTCCAGGTGGCTACGGCTCCGGGCAGCACCATGCCCCATATGGTGTTGACAAAGCCCAGCTCCTTCACGACCAGAAACGTCGGAATCATGCCGCCGTTGAAAAACATCGTAAACACGATCAGCATCAGTATCGGTTTTCCCATGACCAACTTGGCCTTGGACAGCGAATAGGCCCCCAGCGCCGTCACCAACAAGGAAATCGCCGTTCCGAGTACGACATAAATCAGCGTATTCTTATATCCTTTCAGCACACGCCCGTCCTCGAACACATACTGATACATATCCAGGTTGATGCCCTTCGGCCACAGCCAGACCTCCCCCGAGGCAATGGAGGCGGAATCGCTGAGGGACACGGCCAGCATGTAGACAAACGGGTATAAACACGCCCCTACGACCCCTGTCAATATCAAGGCATTCAGGGCGTCAAACCAATTCCATTTCGGTTTCATCACGTTCCTCCTCTACCAGATGCTGCTTCCGCTGACTCGCCGGCTGAACGCATTTGCCGCGATAATGAAAATAAAGCTGATGATGCCGGTAAACAGATCGATCGCCGTTGCATAGCTGTAGTTGCCTTGCGTTAAGCCTACTCTGTATACGTAAGTAGATATGATATCGGCCGTCTCGTAAGTAGCGGGAGTTGCAAGCAGGTATACCTTCTCAAAGCCGATCTCCAATATTTTTCCGACATCGAGTATAAGGATGATCACAATCGCCGGGGCGATGCCGGGCAGCGTAATGTTCAGCGTCTGCCTCCACCGGTTCGCTCCGTCCATGCGCGCCGCTTCATAGAGCTGCGGATCGATGGCCGTCAATGCGGCCAAATAGATAATGGTTCCCCATCCAATATGCTGCCATACGTCCGTCGTTACATAAATCGACCTGAACCAAGAGGCTTCCACCAGAAAGTTGATCCGTTCGAGCCCAATGGCATGCAGCAGCTGGTTGACCACCCCGCCTGTGGGCGACAGAAACATGACCGCGATCCCCGCGACAACCACGTTGGATATGAAATGCGGAAGATAACTGACCGTCTGGACAAACCGCTTCAAGAAAGATTTGCTCACTTCATTAATGAGTAACGCAAGTATGATGGGTGCGGGAAAGCCGAAAATCAGCTTATACAACCCCAGCAGAAATGTATTCCGGAGAACAGGCCAAAAGTCGGGCGTATTAAAAAACATGCTGAAATATTTGAACCCCACCCAGTCGCTCTCCGCGATTCCCTTAAACAAGTTGTAGTCCATGAAGGCGATCGAAACGCCGAATATGGGAACATATTTAAAAATGATGTAATACAGAGCACAGGGAAGAAGCAGCAACAGCAGGTATTTATCCCGCTTCACTTTGGTCAAGAAACTCGAATGCCGCGCTTGCAAAAAACGTATCCTCCTTTAGCAGCGAAATTCATGCAATATCCTTAAAGCGGCTCTCCCTGCGGACCGGGACCAGGCATAACGAGCATCCGAAGAGCCGGTCCGAAAAAGTGAGCCGCCGCGGTTCATCTGGCTGCATGGCGTTCAGGTTAAATTACTTGGCTTCATTCAGGAATTTCTGCGTCCGTTCATAAGCGCTTTTATGAACATCCAGCACCTGCTGCACGCCAAGTTTGTTCACTTCTTGCACGTAAGTGTCCCATGCATCCATCGGTTTCTGTCCCAAAATGAATTTCGCAATCTGCTCCTCATGGAACTTCTTCACGGTTTCGCCGACCATGCTCAGCACTTCATTCTCCTCATTCGTATAGGCAAGCCTTGGCTGCGGCTTCGTTTCATGGCCTGGTGCGATTTTCATCGCTTCCTGCATTTTTGGTGAATACATGGACTCGTATGCGGTCATGTCCAATACCATGTGAGCCCCGACCGTCGCGATTCCCGTTTTGGTTCTTAAGTCGCCGAACTCTTTGTAATTATCGTTGAACGTGCGAACCCCGTTCTCCGTCGTGAACGTCTCGCCTTCCCTGCCCCAGGTTGCCAGCTCAATCCCTTCGGGGGAGAACAGGAAATCAAGGTACTGCAGCAGTCGATCCCGCTCTTTGGAATTTGCCGCTACGGCAAAGCCGTCGCTCTGCAATCCGGCAAACACGTTATGAGACTTGCCATCCGGCGTGCCGATAGGCGGAACCATGTAATCAAGACTGAACTCGGACGATGCATCCCCCAGCATCAACGGAAGTTCATCCATGATGCCGATGTAATCGCTGGCGATAAACGATTTGTTCTGAAGCAGCAGATCGTTAAATTGCTTGCGTTTATGCGCCATGAAGTCAGGCGCAACCAAGCCCTCCGCGTAAAATTTATTCATATATTCGACCATTTTCTTGTAGTTGTCTTCTGTCGGACCGTATCGCCACTCGTTCTTCTCGAAATCGTAATAATAGCTGCTGTTGGTATTAAACGCAGGCGCCATATTAACCAGCGGGCTCAATCCGTTGAACACGGCAATCGGAAAGCTGTCCGGGTACAGTTCCTTCAATTTTTTCGCAACGGTATACAGCTCGTCGTAAGTAGTCGGAGGCGTCAGATTGTGTTCCTTGAATATATCGTCCCGGTAAAGCCAGGAACGTCTGGATTGCTGCTCAAGTCCGTACAACGGCATAAAGTAATTTTTTCCCTCGGGAGACAGAATAGCAGCCTTTACCTCCGGATGATCATCAAGAAACTTCTTGTAATTTGGCATCTGATCCAGATGCTCGAAATAGTCGACGAACGCTCCGCTGGCCCCGTGCGTGTTGGCGGCATTCAGGCTGTTGACCATCATGAGATCCGGGATCTCGCCCGAGGATATCGCCAGGTTCATCGTGGTGGTGTAATCGCTCATGACGGGTTGTACCTTGAAGGAGATGCCGGTTTCCTCTCTTAAATACTTATAAATCGGCCAATTCTCCTTGTACGGCCAATTCGTATGGGAAAAGGTCATCATCTCTAACGTGATTTCCTTCCCAGCATCAGCGCTTTCATGATCCCCCTCGTTTGCCGCGTTATCTTTCGAGCAGCCGCTCAACAATGCGCCGGTCATGACGGCAGCCAATGCCGCCAACCCCAGCTTTCGGTTCCAATTTTTCACGCAACCCTCTCCCTTATGTATGATAATGTAACGCTCGACGCTCAACCCGTCTTGACGTTCACGGATTTGATTGTACCTGCCGGAGCCGCTCATTGACCATTCACAATCCTTCCCGTTATTGGCCAGACCTCAGAATCTGAAAAAGTGGCAATCATCTGAAACACGGCACATTCATCGCCGAAACTCCGTATCCTGTCCGGATTCCTGCCTGTACGGCGGGCTTTTTGTAGATACAATCGAATTGACAGACTGGAGGAAAACTTTTACAATACGGACTAGAATCACCCAGCGAAAATGAGGAAGCACCCTTTTCGAATCTTGGATGTTCGTTCTTGTTACACTCCACTGATATCTGGAAAGAGGTGCTTTTCTTATGTACGGAAAACTTCATAGCGCCTGCTTGCACGGCATTGACGGCGTCATCATTCAAGTGGAGGTGGACCTCGCTAACGGGCTGCCGCAAACCGCCATCATCGGTCTGCCCGATTCCTCCATCCGCGAATCCGTCGAGCGAGTACGGGCCGCGATTAAAAACTGCGGTTTTACTTATCCACTGAAACGGGTGACCGTCAATCTTGCCCCTGCTGACCTGCGCAAGGAAGGTTCCTCCTTCGATCTGGCGATCGCCGTCGGCATTTTGCTGACAAGCGAGCAGTGGGCCTTCTCGAATGCCGATCGAATATTGATCATCGGCGAGCTTGCACTCGATGGCACGCTCAGGCCCGTGACGGGAGTTCTTCCGATGGTGGAGCAAGCCCAAAAAGAAGGGTATGCCGGCGTTCTTCTTCCGCGGGAAAATGCGGCGGAAGCTTCTTTAATCGGAGGAATCGAGGTCTATGGGCTCGGTCATTTGAATGAGCTCGTCCCGAATCCACCGGCAGAAACCACTCGCCGAAGTGATGCTGCGGAAGATGGCACTGTTACCGTTTCGCTCTCACAGCTCCGGTATGACCGATCGATGAATGCAAGCAGATTGCAAGAAGGCGCCGATCAGGGCAGGCGGCTTGAAGACTACAGGGACGTGATCGGGCAGCAGCATATTAAACGCGCCCTGACCATCGCCGCGGCCGGCATGCACAATATCCTTCTCATCGGGCCCCCCGGTACCGGTAAGACGATGCTGATGAAGCGCCTCCCCACCATACTTCCGCCGCTGGCCGACCAGGAAGCATTGACGACAACGAAAATATTCAGCGCTGCCGGGAAGCTAAAGCCTTCCGATGGACTGATGAAGAGACGTCCCTTCCGGTCTCCCCACCATACCATTTCAGCCGGCGGCCTCATCGGAGGAGGAACCATTCCGAAGCCGGGAGAGGTCAGTCTGGCCCATAAAGGCATTCTGTTCCTGGATGAGCTTCCCGAGTTCTCAAGGCATGTGCTGGAGGTGCTGCGTCAGCCTCTGGAGGATCGTGAAGTGACCATTAGCAGAGCGCGGGCGGTTTTTACCTTCCCAGCGCATTTCATGCTGGCTTGTTCGATGAATCCCTGTCCGTGCGGTTACTACGGCAGCGACCATCCTCATCAGCGATGCACCTGCAGCGTTTCGCGGATCGCCCAATACCGGGCGAAAATCTCGGGCCCCTTGATGGACCGGATCGACCTTCAAGTGGACGTGCCTCGCCCCAAGGAATGGCCGGGAAGCACGCCGCCCCTTTCTTCCGAGCACATGCGGGATCAGGTGTATGCGGCACAAGCGATTCAATTGAAACGCTATGACGGGCTGCCATTCGGCTGGAACAGCGAACTGTTCGGCAGCTTTCTGAGAAAACATGCGAGGCTGGACAAGGAGTCGGCAGAGCTCCTGCAAGCAACCATCGATACGCTGGGCCTGAGCATGCGCGCATATGACCGAATCCTGAAGCTGGCCCGAACCATCGCCGATCTCGACGCATCCGACGGCATCCAAAGCCGGCATGTCGCCGAAGCGATCCAATACCGACAACTGGATCGTCAATGTATAGCAACCGAAGAAAACCAGCGTTTATGAAATGGAGTCGATACCCCTATGATGATCAGACAGATGACCAATGAAGATCTAAATGACCTTATTGAAATATGGCTAGCCGCTTCCAAAGAGGCCCATCATTTTATCCCCGCTGAGTATTGGGAAGCCAAGCAGGGGGACATGCGGGAGGTATACCTCCCGACGGCCGAAACTTATCTATTGGAGGAAACAGGTCAAGTCCGGGGCTTTGTTTCCCTTGTAGGCGAGGATTTAGCCGCATTGTTCATTGATCCAAGCCGCCAAAATCAAGGATGCGGAAAAGCCCTCCTCCGCTATGCCATGGACCTTCGAGATACGTTGAAGCTTCGGGTATATGCGGATAACCAAAGGGCACTCCGCTTCTACGAGAAGAACGGTTTTGAACGCCTTGAAGAAACCGTGGATCCCGATACAGGGCAACCAGAGCATATTATGATTTGGAGGAAGAATAAGACCGAGAGGAAGGATAGCATGAGCGTTTCTATATTTCAGCATATTGACACCGTCTTTGTCCCCACGAGGAATATAAAAGCCGCTAAAGAATGGTATACAGACGTTCTTGGGGGCAGAATCGGCTGGGAAAGCGAGCAAGGGGAGTATCAATGCATTCTGTTCGGACAGACCTCCCTTACCCTTTTCTCAACAGACGAAGAGAGATACTTTGAGCGTCGGCATGCCATATTTAATTTTTTCGTTCCGAATGTGGAGGACGCATATCGGCATCTGAGGAAACAAAACGTACGGGTCGATACCATCCTGGAATACGGCGCAACCTATTTTACATTTTATGACCTGGACGACAATTGTCTGGAAGTTTGCTCGTATTAAAGAGAACGGCCATGATGCAGAAACAGGTGAGGGCTCAAGGAGCCCTCACCTGTTTTTATAGTTATTCTTATCGATTCGGATCAGATCCAACTTAAAATGCATTCTCGATATGATCCATCGATACTGCCGTCATGTCTTCCCGGAGCATAACCGAAATGACGTCGAACCGTATCGTCCGTTCGTAATAGCGCTTCTGGTGAACATACTGCTGGGCCGTGTTTCGGACCTGCATCACTTTGCGGGCGTTCACGGACTCGGAAGGCGTGCCGAAGCGGGTCGTACCGCTTCGGCTCCTTACCTCGATCACCACAAGAGTCTTCCCTGTTTCCGCCACGATGTCCAATTCTCCAAAACGGCAGCGCCAGTTCCGGTCCAGAATCCGATATCCTTTTTTAATCAGGGCGGCGGCCGCCAGTTCTTCGGCAGCCGCTCCTTTTAGCTTGCGGTTGTCCTTTTTTCCGGATGGAGAGGTCATGACGGCATCATCCCTCCGTCCTTCGCTTGGCGATCCGCACGATAAACAAACGTCAGCACTTCCGCAACCAGCTGGTACAGCTCCTCCGGAATCTGCTGATCCAGATCCAGCTTGGAGAGAATCTCCACCAAGGCTGCGTCTTCCTGCACGGGAACGCCATGCTCTTTGGCTTTATCCAATATAGACTCCGCCAGTTTGCCTTGTCCCTTGGCAACCACAACCGGCGCTTCGCTTTCGCCGGGCGTATATTTAAGCGCAACCGCCTTTTTCATGGAAGTGATCGGCCCTTCCTCTTTCTCTAGCTTGCTCATATCCGCATGTCCACCCCTTTATAAACCTGAGGGGTGTATTCGGCTGCCGTTCCCTGCACGGAATCTTCTGCTGCCGGGGGCAAATCCAGGGGCAGCGGTTCTGTTTTGACGCTGAGCAATTGGTAGCCGATCGACGAAACGGCTTGTGCCAACTCCTGCTTGGTCCCTTCGAACAGCTCCGCGGCAAATGGCTGATCATTCCGAAAGTTAAGGCTGACGATCCGGTCAACCACCTGCACATCGATCAGGGTCGGCCCCAGAAACTTCATATCCAGGTCGAACAACAGCCTGCAGTTGGTTGCATCCAGCTCGCCTTTACGGCCTCTGCGGGATTGAATATGTACGGACGCGGTCTGTTCCCCGTCGGCGCCATGCAAAGGTATGAACAGCGTAACCTGTGCGAACGGCGCCGTTCGATCGGTATTCAGCAAGAGCTGCTGGCCCGTTAAATGCTGAACGACCTGTTGGGCCGCTTCCTTCAGCGCCGGAGGCGCATCCTGGCTGGACAGCACCTGAAGCAGCGCCCCTTTCAGCGTATCCTGCAGGGCAAGCGACGAATCCCCCGATGGCCCTGCAGCCATGGCGGCCTGCTGCACGCCTTGGGTTATTTGCTGCTGTACCGTTGGCGTTACCGGCTGCAAGCCCGGCTGGTTCGCGTTAGCCGCATTCCCTGGCGTGGCGAAGGCTCCTGGCATATTCGCTGCTGCGCCCCCGCTGCCAGAGGCAGAAGTGGCGGGCAGGGAAGCTTGGGCTGCCGCAGCAGCGGATGGCTGCGCTGCGGCCGGAGCCGGTGCAGCCGCGCCTGCTGCCGTTGGAGCAGCTGCCGATGCGGGCACGGCCGAATTGGCTCCGGGCGCGGCGGCGCCGAGAGCCGCGCCTGCGGCCGTGCCGCTTCCGGGCGTCGCCGCAGGCTGCCCGGCTGGCGCTGCCGGCGCAGCGTTGCCCGCACGCGCCGCTTCACCCGCGGGGCCCGTCCCGGCCCCGCGCAAGGCCTGCTGCTCGTGCTCCGCACCGAGCAGCTTCAAGAGCCGCCCCACCCACGGCTCCGCGCCCGGGGTGGGCGGCTTTGGCGAAGGGCCTGCGGCCCCTTCGCCAAGAGCTGCCGCCGGCCCTGTGGGCACGGCGGCGGGTTGTCCGGCGGCAGGCGCTGCCGTGCCGCCGCTGGCCCATGGCTGCGCGAGCTCGCCGCGCAGCTGCTGCAGCAGGCCCTGCAGCTTGGTCAGCAGCGCCTGCTGGCCTGAGCCGGCCTGCGCGGCAACGCCGGCAGCATTGTTCGCCGCTGCTGCTTGCTGCTGCGCGGCAGCGTTACCCGCTGCGCCGGCTGCCGTCGCAGGCGCAGCGGACGCTGCATTTTTCCCGGCAGCCGCTGCGCCTCCGTTACCGTTGCTTAGAGCAGACGTCAGCTGCTGCTCCAGCGACTGCAGCAGCTGATGCAGTTGGGGTCCGAATACGGCCTGATGCAGTCCCTTTACGCTTTCAGGGCTAATCGGCAGCCCGCGGTGAAACGCGATCGCAGCAGACTCCGCCCATTCCGCAGCCGGGATCTGAGGAGGCTTTACGGCCAAAGCCTCTCGAAACATGGCAATATTGTCCTTCGTCAGGGGAACTCCCGCGTTCTGCATGCCCCGGATCATTTCGCGGTTTTCCTTCGTATCCGGAAGACCCGCAAAATCCAGCACCTCAGCCATGGATGAAGGGGACAACGGCTGTCCCGGCGTTTGGCTGAGAGGCTTAAGCACGGCTGTCCCTCCCTCTCCCGGCGGCTGAACCTGCAGCAGAGCCGTTTCCCCGGCTCGGAGCGGCGCTTCCAGCTTCGCTTTCACTTGAACGCCCTGAATCTGCACCACCGCTTCCTGCCCGTCCTCCGATACGTTCATAACGACACCGCGAACGACCTGACCCGGCTTAAGTTCCAACGTCTTGGCGTCTCCCGGCTTCTGCTCGCCAAGGAGTCCGCGAATCAACGATCCGATGTTCACGATAGTTCCTCCCACACCTTCTGTTTACCTTATATATCGGCAGCAGCCCGCCTTTTGACGAGGGCGGGCTGCATCGAAATCTAGAACAAGGACAATTGCTCAATCTCCATATTTTTCAAAAAGCTTCTTCTATGCATGGCGGTAGGTCCGTGCAGCTGCAGCTGTTCCCGGTGGAACTTGGTAGCATAGCCTTTATGTACGGCGATTCCGTAATCCGGATAACGCGCCTCCCATTCCCCCTCGCACAGCCTATCTCGGGTGACCTTGGCTATAATGGAAGCTGCCCCAATGGACTGGCTGTTGGCGTCCCCTTTAATGATGGCACGCTGGGGAATATCGCAATCCACCGTCTCGGCATCAACAAGCAGAAACTGTGGGGGAACCGCCAACTGCTCGATCGCCTTCTTCATCGCAAGCCTTGCGGCTTGTTTGATGTTAATGAGGTCAATCGTTTCCGCATCCACCAAACCGACGCCGACCGCCAGCGCCTGCTCCATGATAAGGTCGTAGAGGGTTTCCCGTTTCTTGGCACTGAGTTTCTTCGAATCGTTAATTCCTTCAATGACCAGCCCTTCCGGCATAATGACCGCCGCAGCGACCACATCGCCGAACAAACAGCCGCGGCCGACCTCGTCGATGCCTGCAATATGTATATAACGGCTCCAATACTCTCGCTCGTACATTAATAAATCTGTCATAGGTTTAACCCCTTTGGTTCCGAATTACCGTTTGTTGCCTATTCGTTCACACGGTGTATCGCATCTATTCTATCAATCTAGTAACTCTTCTAGAGTATCATACTCTCCAGGGAGCGTCACCCTTTTATCCCGTTCCGCATCCCGGCAGGAACGGGTTCGTCCATCGGCGAACCATCGGTTATAATCTCCGAAAAAAAGAGCCGCCGCCAGCAGCGTCAGCTCTTTCCTTTATTCGATTATCGATCCTTGGCCTCAGAGCCCAAGCCGCCATCGCTGACGAGCCGAAGCGGCATCCGGCTCATTCAATTCCAGCCCCGAACCGTCAGCCTTTACGGCAAGCGCCCGTCCATCGTAGACGGATCGGATGGTTACCGTATCATCTTCCTGACGTTCCACTCTCCACCGCTGATTGTTATAACCGAGATACGTGTATAACTGAATCCGGTTCTGCCCGGTATCCACATCCAAAGCCTTCCCTTCCGGCGTGCGAATGGAATACGTGCCTTCCTCTCCTGTCGGCACCCATACCCATAGCAGGTCGCCCGTACCCGTTGATTCCTTCAAGGTAACGAGTTCGCCGTTTACGGATTTCTCGGTATAGATCGCCTGGTTCACGGCTTCGTTCGTGAAGCTGGTTTTCGTCAGTCGAGCTTCAGACGAATGACGGACGTAGACATTTTGATAGGAAGCCTGTCCGCCAAACACATTGACCCCAAAATGCCCTTCGGCAAATGTCCCGTCCATCACATCGATGACCGTCTTCCCGTCCACGCCGACTTGAATATGCGGACCTTTCGCTTCAATCCTCAGGTGATAGGTTCTTCCCCCTTGGATAAAGCCGGGGACGCTGGCCAGGACTTGTCGTTCCTCGAATCGACCTTCGACCATGTAGAAGAGCCGGATCGACTTCAAGCCAGGGTCCAAATTCAGATAATATCCGCTGCGGCCGTCCCCGCTTGCCCGAAACAGCATGGATCCGGCACCGCCTGCTTCCCCAAGCCGCATGTCTCCCTCGAACGTAAAGTCTCCTGCCTTCTCTTGCGCCATATAATTAGCATCACTCGAATGGCTGCCCCGGATTCCATGCTCAGTAAGGACCCACTTCGAGGCCGTAAGATCCGGTTTCCATCCCGTCAGATTCGTTTTGAATGTTCCGCTCGAGACCAACACGCGGGTGCTCGCCGATATTTTTCCGTTCGGGGTTGAGGCCGTAATGACGGCTTCTCCCGCATTCGCCGCTTTCAATACGGCATGGGTCTCATCGGATGAAACAATCCGGACCGTATCGGGATGACTGGATGACCAAACCAGAGGTTTCTTTCCGTTGCCCGGGACACGATCCACAGCTGCGTACAACGATTCGGTCTGTCCCTGGGACAGGTCCAGCTCGTATGAATCCAACAGAATGCGGGAAGCAGGTTCCGATGGATCAAGAGACCTCCAGACGGAATCCAGCTCATGCACCTTCAACGATTTCAGCTTCACTTGGCCGCCTTGGGTGTAAAAGCTCATCCCCCGTCTGGCTTGATCCGGAAAAATAACGTCCGAGAACACAACCCTTCCGTCATTGCCGAACACCTCGACGGAAGATTCATCGACATAAATACGCAGCTTGACCACTCCATCTACGGGGTGCAGCAAAGCTTTGTGTTCGATCGAGAACAGGCTGGAAAAATCCGTGGTTCCCGATGCCGAACGGTCAATGAACATGTGATGCGCAGAGTTGTTATAACCGACAACCGTCTGTTGTCCGCCGCCTGCCCGCAGCCGGAAGCCGAATTCCAGCTCGCTGCCGTCTGTCGGAATCTCGACTTCCGCCTCGATTTCAAACGCACCGGCCTGAATACCCTTTAACACATTCTGCGAGGTCTCCGTCACTTGCCTGTTATTCACATGGATGACGGTATTCCGGAGGGTCTCTAGCTCAGGGATTGGAGACTGGTGCAGGCGTATTCCCTCACTCGTCGTTCTGAGCGACAGCTCTCTAGGGATGGTCAGCTGACCCTTCCAGCCCGAAGTCGGAAAACTGAAGGGATAATCCCAGTTCGTCATCCATGCCAGCATGATTCTTCGATTGTCCGGCAGGTCGGAGAAGGACATGGAGGCGTAGAATTCCTTGCCCCAATCCGTTCTCAGCACGGTCCCCGCCGTATGATCATTCATAAATTTGCCGTCTGGCGTCACATCGCCGATAAAATATTCCGCATCGGAGCCTTGGGTGTTCGGATTGGCGCCGCTGCTGATCATCAACACCCATTTACGCTGACCGGAGCCGTCCACGGCGAGCTGAAACAGATCCGGGCATTCCCATACGCCTCCACGGATATATTCCCCATAACCGAAACGGTCCGTTAAGGTCCAATCGACCAGATTGTCGGAGATATAGAAGCGGATATGATCTCCCCCTGATACCACCATGATCCAGCGGTTGTTGGCTTCATCCCGGACCACTTTGGGATCGCGAAAATCCCACCCTCCCGGATCCTCGCCCTGTTTGCCCGGGTTCTCGATGAGAATCGGCCGTTCCTTCGAATACGTCCAGGTCCGTCCGTGATCGGTGCTGTAAGCAAGTCCGATCTTTTGGTTCCCGCCCGGCCGATCAGGATTGAAGGATGTATAGTAGGCAATGAGTCCTTTGCCTCCAGAATCCCCGAACAGACCTGAAGCGTTCGTTGTATCGGCTACGGTCGAACCCGACCAGACATGTCCGAGATCGTTCCAAGGCAGTGCGATCGGCAGCCGGTTCCAATGCACCAGATCCCGGCTGACCGCATGCGCCCACTGGCCTCCGTCCTGATGGAAGAGATGATACTCCCCTTCGAAATAGACCAATCCGTTCGGATCGCTTGCCGAGCCTCGGATTGGGCTATAGTGATACTGCGGGCGATATTCCTCCGTATAATAATCCGCCATCGGGGTTACGTAAACATCCTGAAAGTAAGCCGTTCCGGTCTTTACCTTCATCCCGATCGATCCGCCCGCGTAACTTCCCTCGGATACGTGGATCGCAGCGGGTTCGTAACCATCTACAGCCATTTGAATTCTGTCTCCGGAGACGTGGATCTCCACATGATGCGCACTTGTGGGCAGGCTTGGGTAGGTATGGCTCGATGCGCCAATCACCTTTCCATCCGAAGTTTCCAGCGTTACCCGGACCTGATCATCCTCTCTCCTGAATACGGCTTCGTATCCCTCCGTTCCTTGATCGTTCCCTCTCCAATAGAACCCGGCTTCCGCCTGTCCCCCTAAGGTGATATTGCCTTCCAGCACATAATCCGCAGCCGCGTTCTTATAGATCCTGTAGGCTTCGAGCCCCTTCGATGCCGACCCCTTAAGCCCTTTGATGTCAGGCTGCCATTCCCCGCTCGTAGCTGCCGGTCCGAACAGGTTGCCTTTCCACTCGCTTACCTTGATATTTTGAAAGAGGGCGGAGCCGTCCCACACATGAAGACCCAGGTATCCTGTGGAATAAGCCGCATCATCGACTTCAATCATCGGTTCATATTGGCTTCCCCAATATACCTTGATATTGCTGCCTACCACCTTGACCTTAAGGTGAACGATTTCCCCTTGGCTCAACGCGACCGCTTTTTCCACCTTCAATCTTCCATCCCCTTCGCGGGCATCCTTGAGGCGAACCAAGCCAGCGCTTGGCACGATTTGCAGCATATACGATGACCAGCCGTCGACGCTTGAACGAAAGACCAGCGAAGCATCTGCTTGCATATCCGTAATCATCACATCGGCTTCATAGACAAAATCATCCGCTCTGGTTGCGGAGATCGCCGCCGCGTTCTCACTTGAATTGGAGCTAAGCCGTAAACCTTCTGCCGTTTGTTCCATCCTGCCGCTGCCTTTCAACTCCCACCCCTCGAGGTTGGTATTTACATTGGATACGCTTTCAAAAATGTCGTTTTCTCCTTTCCCCTTCAAAGCTGCATTCTCTTCATGGATCGCTGACGCCGCCCATGCCGAACCCGGAATGACGCTTGTCGCCAGCAACATGGTCATCGTGATCGCAGACATCGTGCGCAGCAACATGGTATGTACACCCTGCGGTAATTTCATATATCCACCTCTTTTCGATTCTTTCCCCCCGTTATATTGGAAGGAACAGCCCGAACAATCGGACTGTTCTCCTGATGACGAGCCTGTTTAGGATTGCGAATCTTGCCATGCCCGGATTCCCAGAGCCAATGCCCCGCATAACCCGGACTGGGTGCCTAATACTGGGGGAACTATATAATGTTCGATATCATGTACAATTTCGTCGGCAAGCACATATCCGTTCAAATTGCGCCTCACCTCTGCACGAATGAGGGGATACAGCTGAGCTTGCTGCATTACGCCGCCGCCCAGTATGATCTTCTCCGGGGAATTCGTCAGAATCAGTCCGGTGATGGACTGCGCTATATAATAGGCTTCGATTTCCCAAGCGGGATGGTCTGCGGGCAGCAGATGTCCTTTCAATCCCCATCGGGCTTCAAGCGCCGGCCCAGCTGCCAATCCTTCCAAGCAATCGCCATGGTAAGGACAGGTTCCTCCAAAGGCATCTTCGGGATGGCGTTTTACGGGAACATGCCCGCCCTCCGGATGTACCAATCCATGAACCAGCCGGCCTTCGCAAAAAAGGCCAATCCCAAGACCTGTACCCACCGTATAATAAGCGCAGCTTTTCAGCCCCTTGGCCGCTCCCCAAGTCGCCTCGCCCAAAGCAGCTGCATTGACATCCGTATCCCATCCAAAGGGAATATCCATATGCGACTTCATGTTACCGAGGACATTGATCTGCGACCAACCATGTTTCGGTGTTGACGTTACATACCCGTATGTCGGGCTCTCCGGCTTCAGATCAATGGGTCCAAACGACCCGATGCCAATGGCTTCTACCTCATGATCCTGGAAATAGGAAATGGCTCTGGCTAATGTGCCTTCCGGCCGTCCTGTCGGAAAGCTGATGCGATCCTCGACGATTCCGTTTTCATTCCCGATACCGCAGACAAATTTGGTGCCGCCCGCTTCCATTGCTCCAATACGCATAACGCCGAATCTCCTTATTACTCATTCATAGTACTTTTACTGGCCGCTAGATGAAGAAAACTCATAGACTTGCAGGGACTCTATCACCTTCCGGCCATCATCGGCAAATACGGTTATTCCCGTTGAAGCAGGATCAGGATAAATCAAATCCGTGATCACCGCCTGCCCGCGATCCGCGAACAGTTCCACGGACGAACGATCCACGAAAATCCGCATCTCCAGAATAGAGCCCGATGTCTGTAGCGGTGCCGAATGCTTGCCCGGGAAATCCTTATGGAAATCCGCCTGCCCTGAACGGCTGCGATCCACGTAAACCTCGGCAGATCCTGCATCCCAGCCGACCAAGGTCTCTTGCCCTAATCCTGTCCTTACTTTCAAACCAAGCGAAAATGCAGCATCAAAGCGGACAAGGATCTCGCTGCTCTCCAACTGCACAGCGGCTAACCGGACAGCGGCTTCATCCACAGCGATACCATGCAAGGAAAGCAACTCGGTGCGGTGCGCTTCCATTTCGCGAACCGGCTGCTGCGTTAGCATGACTTCGCCTTCCAGCGTCTCCAGCTTGAGTTCCCGGACCAAGGTCATGGCCCCCCTCCAACCATCCGTTGGCGTCAGGTTTGCGTATTTCCAATTGCTCATCCAGCCGATGAACAGCCTTCTGCCATCCGCTGCCGGAATGTCCGACCAGCTGACCCCGGCATAATTATCTCTGCCGTAATCCAGCCACCGCACTTCACCTTTGGTGCGTTCATCCGGCATAAACGTTGTCCCGTCAAAATCCCCAATGAAATATTGCGTTCTGGAGCCCTCGACGAAGGCCGGATCATCCCCAATGCTGACAAGCATGACCCATCGCACTCCACTGTCTTCCGTTGCAAGGGGAAACAGGTCCGGACATTCCCAGACTCCATCATGAAATCCGATGCCCTCTCCAAACTCGCTGGCAAATACCCATTCCTTTAAGTTTGAAGATCGATAGAGACATACCGTCTGCCCGCATGCCACAATCATCACCCACTGCGATGACGGTTCATGCCAGAACACTTTGGGATCCCGAAAATCAACATAGCTGTCATGACTTAGGACCGGATTGCCGTCATACTTCGTCCAGGTTCTACCTTCGTCCTTGCTGTACGCCAGACTTTGGTGCTGAATCATTTGCTGTGCGCCCGGAACATCATGATGGTGCGTGAAGATCGCCACAAGCCCGGGCCCTTCATCGAAAAATCCGCTGGTGTTGTTCCAGTCCACAACCGCACTGCCTGAGAAGATCGTGCCATGCTCATCCGGCGCTAACGCAATGGGGAGCTCTTCCCAGTAAACCAGATCCTTGCTGACCGCATGTCCCCAGTGCATGGGTCCCCATGTGGTGCCAAATGGGTGATGCTGATAAAACAAATGGTATTCCCCATTAAAATAGACCATGCCGTTAGGATCATTCATCCAGTTCTTCTGAGGTGAAAAATGGTAGGCATTTCGATAGTTTTGCTGTTCCGTGTTCTTCATTTGTGATCTCCTTCATTATCGTTATCATGGATTTACGACCGTACTTCAACGATATGCAGGAACGGCCGTTGGATTCCATACGGTTACTTCATGTTTCTGTCGTAACCCGTTTGTTTGATCGTCAGCCACTCCTGAAGTCCGAGTCGATCCAATTCCTTCAGATAAGCATCCCATTCCTGATCTACTTTTCCATTCTGGTACCATTCGGTGCGCATTCTTTCCAGGTAAGGGAACAAGTCCGCTTCAATCGTGGATAAGCGATCCAACTCGTCGATGGAGAAGAACACTTTCGGGTATGTATTCTCCGCTTTCATGTGCGGTACCATGACGTCTTTCATGAGTTTGAGCCTCCACGCCGCATCATCCGGCATCGTGGTGTATTTTCCATAATACTCGTCCAGGATCGCAAGCGGCCCCGCGATGCTTGTTTTTTGTCTAAGCTCTACCGGAGCCGTGCCTTCAAGCGGAAGATGCTTCAGCATCCCTTTGGCTTCATCCAGCTCAAAAATATTCTGCTGGGTGTCGTCGCCGTAAGTTCCCCAGTTGTTCTGAACCGATTGGAGCGGTTCATACATGGCATCAATCCATTTGGCCGTTTCCTCCAGCTTCTTGTTGCTGCTGGTAATGACCAATCTTCCCCGGTCCAGTCCGATTCCGTTCGTCCTCGTTACATTGATCTCGCCGGTTGGCCCTTCAAGCGGCGGCATCAGGTCATACGTATCATTCATGCCCGTGATGTTGGCTTTATCCCATGTAAAATACATCCCGTACCGATGGTCTTTTCCCTTGGCCAGGTAGGTATTCCAATCCTGCTGGAATGCTTCGATGTCGATTAATCCCTCTTCATATAAATCGTGAATGAATGCTATGGCTTCCTTATACCCTTCCTCTGCGGCGGTGAACACCACCTTGCCGTCATCCGTAACAACGGTGTGATCCCAGTTCTCGCCCAAGCCGAATGAAGCAAACAGGAATGTCAGATCCTCGCCGCCCGGCTTATTTATGAAGGAAAGCGGTATTTCGTCAGCCTGCCCGTTTCCGTTCGGATCTTGGGTTTTGAACGCCTTTAATACGGTTTTCAGCTCTTCCGTCGTAGTTGGCATGTCCAGCCCCAAGGCGTCGAGCCACTCCACGTTAATCCATGGGAAGTTATCCACCGATTGAATCCGCTCTTTCCCTGAGCCCAACTCCTCGATCCATGGAAAGGAATAAATATGCCCATCCGGCGCCGTAATCATGTTGACGTATTCCGGTGCTTCCTCCAACACTTTTTTCAGATTAGGCATATGCTGTTCGATTAAATCCTCCACGGGAATGATGACTCCGTCCTTTGCCAGCTTCAGCAGATCGTAATCTCCGTACCCCGCATCGAAGATGGCATCAGGCAAATCTCCGCTTGCTACGGCCAGATTGCGCTTTTCCGCAAATACATCGCTGGTATAATTCTTCCACTGGATGTGAATGCCCGTTTGCTCCTCCAGGCGCTTGTTGATCAGCTTCTCGTTAGGGTCCGCAGGAGCCAGCGGCGAGCTTTGCGTCAGGACGTTCAGGGTGACTTTACCGTCCGGCGACTCATTTGAGGCTTCCCCCCCCTTGCCGCAACCGGACAAGAGCAGCACGGCTGCGAGAGCTGTCAGGGTTACCGCTTTTTTACGGTTATGTTTCTTGGATCTCTTCGTATTCATATCAATGACCTCCCGAATCCTGTATTTGGATAATTATGTTGAAGGCGGCCCGCTATTTGAGAGAGCCTACCATAACACCTTTCTCGAAGTACTTTTGGAAGAACGGATACATAATCAATAGCGGAAGGCTGGAGATCACGATCGCCGAATATTTAATCATTTCCGAGAGCCGTTTCAGCTCCGCCATCGCAAGCTGGTCGCTGATCATGCCCGGCGCAGCCTGGTTTTGTATGAGGATCGATCGCAGAACGAGCTGCAGCGGATGCAGCTTGGGATCGTCCAGATAGATCATGGCATCGAAGAATGCGTTCCACTGCCCCACGAAGGCATACAGCGCGAGCACAAAGATAATGGGCTTGGATAGCGGCAGTACGATCCGGACAAAGATTTTCATATCGGAAGCCCCATCCACATTGGCTGCCTCTTTCAATTCATTAGGCACCCCTTTGAAGAAGGTTCGTGACAAAATGATGTTCCACACGTTCACCGCGCCGGGGATGATCACGGCCCATACCGTATTGAGCATGCCAAGCTCCCTTACAAGCAAATACGTAGGGATCAGTCCGCCTCCGAAAAAAATGGTGATAATGAACAACGTCATGAAAAAATGGCGTCCGGCCAGCCGGTTCTCCGAAAGTGCGTATCCCGCACAGACCGAAACCGTTACCGTGAGAAGCGCAAATGCTGTCGAATAGAAAACGGCATTGCCAAATCCGCGGAGCATCGCGGGGTTGGACAGAATCATCTGATATCCTTCCAGGCTCCAATCGGAGATTTTAAAAGATAGTCCTTGATTCAGCAGCACGGTGGGATCCATGAACGAGGCCACCACAATGTAAACCAATGGAACGACAACGACCAGTACCGCAAGCGTTAAAAAGATCGCATTTAATGACAACAGGAAGCGGTCGAAGCGTGAATGTTTGACGGCCATGAGTATGACTCCTTTCCTAGTAGAGGCCTTCGCCTTCATTGAGCTTTCTGACAATAAAGTTCACCGTTACAAGCAAAATGACATTGATGACGGAGTTGAATAAACCAACGGCAGCCGAGTATGCATAATCGCCTGACTGTAAGCCGACCTTGTACACATAGGTAGCGATAATCTCCGAAGTAGGAAGATTCATCGAGGTTTGCATCAGATACGCCTTTTCAAAACCTATGGACATAATGCCCCCTGCCGCCAGTATGAAAACGATCGCCATAATCGGCCTAATCGTAGGCAGATCGATATGTCGGATGCGCTGGAGAAGGTTAGCTCCATCCAGGCTGGCCGCGTTATGCAGCTCGGGATCCACATTCGCAAGAGCAGCCACATAGATGATGGAGGCCCATCCGGCACCCTGCCATATATCCGATAGAATATAAATCCACCTGAAGTATTCCGGCTGCGACATAAACATCAGCGGACTTCCCGTCATCCAAATGACCAATTGATTGATCGGCCCCGTCGGGGACAAGAAGATAAACAGCATCCCGACAATGACGACCACCGAGATGAAGTTGGGCGCGTACAGGAACAATTGAATATTTTTCTTAACTGCCGCTTTGCGAACCTGGTTTAACATGAGCGCAAGCAGGATCGGCACCGGAAAGCTAAAGATAAGACCAAAAAAACTCAATTTAAGCGTATTCATAAAAATGACATCAAAATTAGGCGAGGCGATAAATTTTTCAAAATGCTTGAGCCCGACCCACTCGCTCCCGAGGATTCCTTTAATCGGGCTGAAATCCTTAAATGCGATAACGGCACCGTACATCGGAACGTACTTGAAAATAAGGGTCAATATAAGTGCCGGGGCCAGCAGTATGTACAGAAAATAGTTTTTCTTGATGAAAGTGAGCGTTCGACCTGCGGAGCTCCGCCCCCTGATTACCCCTGCCCCCTGATTGGCTGGTTCCACTGAATGTCTCAAACCTGTTCCCCCGTTCTTTCTAGAGAAGTTTACATATTGCTTACAGAAAAGGCTTTCATTTTTCACTTATGTTGAATGTCGCTTTTACAATTTATCAAATGATGTAACACCAGTCAATAGTATTTGTAAAATTTAATTTGTGCAATTGACAACATTATTTGTTCATTTATTTCCTCTTCTTGTCATAAAAATGAGCAGCACAAGCTTTTTTCCTTATAAAGTTGGAAGGGTTTATTATTTTTTTCCTTGTTAGATGATGTTTCAGCCAATATAAATAAATGGCAACCAGAAAAATAACAAAACCTCTTCTGTTTAAATGTTAAATAGATTGTGCATTTGTAAAGTCAAGGTTGCTATTTGGGCTGATCTATTATACATTTGATTTAAGATATTCAGAGGTCATTAGCGACTAGAAGAAACAGCGGACCTTCGTATGAACTTGATCATTTGAGGTGAAATCAGATACATGACGAAAGAAAAAGTCACAATTCAAGATATTGCCGATGCACTGGGAATCTCCAGAAACACGGCATCCAAAGCTCTGAACGGGAGCGAAAGTATTCCGGACGAGACGCGCAGCAAGGTTATCCGAAAAGCGATTGAACTGAAATACAAACAGTTTGCTTTCATGGAGACGGACAATCTGCTAACCAAAAACCC